>Ga0335078_10000589_pt1 | contig 55708 bp, 48 predicted proteins | sample Lox_Sample_32_FD_206711 | JGI IMG/M metagenome (GOLD analysis project Ga0335078, IMG submission 206711) | Soil microbial communities from Loxahatchee National Wildlife Refuge, Florida, United States - Lox_Sample_3.2 | ecosystem: Environmental > Terrestrial > Soil > Wetlands | place: USA... | reverse complement strand
CCAGCGCTCCGCATTTGTTCTTGGGGCTTCGTCAAAAATGCCCATCGTGTAGATCTGGATCCCGGCTTCCTCCACAACCGACCAGACGTCCTTGATGTTGTATCGACTGTGATTTTCTCCCCCATCGGAGACGATCAGCAGAACCTTCCTCTCATTGCGAGCCCGCCGCATTGTGTCGAGGCCTAGATAAACCGCGTCCAGTAGGGCAGTTCTGCCCTCCGGCGTTACTCTAGAAATCCCATCTTGGATGTCCTCGGCAGAACTCGTAAAGTCCACCAGCAGTTCCGGGCGATCAGCAAAACCGATCAAGAAGAATTCGTCGCTAGGGTTTGCAGTGCGGAGAAACTGAACGACTGCTTGGGTGGATCGTTCGATCTTCCCGTACATGCTGCTACTGGTGTCAAAAATTATGCCGAGCGAAATAGGCGCGTCCTCATTAGAGAGGTTGCGTATGACCTGCCGCTCCTGACCGTCAAATATGCTGAAATTGTTCCTCTCCAGGCCGATGACCAGGTGGTCTTTCTTATCTGTCACAGTGACCGGAACCAGCACCAGACTCGCATGGGAATTGAAGCGCTCGGTGACTCCGTTTCGCGGCTGGACGTCGCTCCGCGGAGAGGTGCGGATAGATCGTGGCGTGATATGAACGTCCGTTCCGTTGGCTTGACCGAAACAGAGCGGGAATACACCAGCAAGAAGGAATGCACCGATCAAAAGTTGTGCGGAATGCAGTGGGTGACGACTTACTGTTGGAATAAGAGCGTTCGGCATGATTTCCTCCGTTGAGACACGTACCGTTCCGAAGCATCGTCTTACGAGGAGTGAGTCTGGCAGTTCACGCAGATTCGCTCGCTCACGTCACCAGTCAATTGCTGTGAGAGCAAGGGGAGATCAGCGTACAGATCGCTGCATGCTTCCAAAGCGCTCTTCGCAGCACAGGACAACCTTCGTGCTACGCGGGGTGTCTTGCGTAGATTCAAGGTTCATTATTCGTTCAAGAATGCCCCATCGAGGCTCCCACACAAATTTCAGTGCAATTCGTATATCATACCCCCCTAGGATATTGTCAAGCGTAAAGATGCCTTTTTGGCCCAAAAACATCCCCTAGGGTCGCCCAGTTTCAACAGGGAAAATATACTACCATACCCGGTATGGTATGATGCACAGAACATGAGCCACACGATCAAAGAAAAGCAGAATCTCATTCTGAGGGCCAAGCGGATTCAAGGGCAGGTAGAAGCTTTAGTGCGGGCCCTCGATGAAGAGCGCGATTGCTCGGATGTCCTTCAACTCATGAGTGCTGCGCGCGGAGCTATGAACAGCCTTATGTCCGAGCTTCTGGAGGGGCACATCAGGAGTCACGTGCTTAACGGAAAACACAAACCCACATCGCACCAAGTGGCCGCAGCTGACGAAGTGATTGAAATGGTCAAGTCGTACCTGAAATAACCACGTTCACAGTATGGAGAGGTGCCTGATATGAACTCCTCGCCCACGATCGACAAGTCCCATGCTCGACCATCCGAGTTCGAGGAGAAGGGGAAGTCTTCGGAAATGAAGCAACCTGATCTTGGTGCGGAGCACGAAGAACACGAGCACAAAGTGGAGTGGGCTGAGCTCGTCCGCATTGCTTTTGTGGCTGCGTCCGCGGCTGCGGTTTGGTTCCGACTTTGGGAACCGTTCGCACACATCAGCGTGATCGGTATCGCAGCTACCCTGATCGGCGGGTATCCCATTTTCAAGGAAGCGTTCGAGAACATCGTCGAACGAAAGATGACGATGGAACTCTCGATGACGATTGCTCTGGTGTCAGCCTTGGCGATTGGAGAGTTCTTCACTGCCTTGGTGATCACAGGGTTCGTACTTGCCGCCGAGGTGTTGGAAGGCCTAACAGTCGGGCGAGGGCGCCGGGCCATTCAAGGTTTGCTTGATTTCTTGCCGAAGAAGGTCAATGTCCGGCGCAATGGCGAAGTGATTGAGTTACCTGCAGACCAGGTTCGAGCCGGCGAAACCGTAATCGTCAAGCCCGGCGGACACATACCTGTCGACGGGGTCGTGTCAGGGGGCCACTCGTTCGTCGAGCAAGCTGCTATCACAGGCGAAGCTATGCCCGTCGAGAAAGCGACGGGCGACACGGTCTATGCCGGAACCATCAATCAGTCGGGGGCGCTGGAGATCGAAGCGCAAAAGCTAGGTCGCGATACGACCTTCGGAAGGATCATCGAAGCTGTTGAGCGGGCCGAGAAATCGCGAGCTCCAATTCAGAAGACTGCGGACCGCCTGGCTGGCTATCTTGTCTATTTTGCTCTGGGCGCGGCGGTCCTAACGTTTTTCATCACGCACAATGTCAGGTCGACAATTTCCGTCATCATCGTCGCCGGAGCCTGCGGTATTGCCGCCGGTACGCCTCTGGCAATTCTCGGTGCAATCGGCCGTGCTGCGCATCAGGGGGCCATCATCAAAGGTGGTCTTTATCTGGAAGCTCTTGCTGGTGTCGACACCGTGCTCCTGGACAAGACCGGAACCCTCACTTTCGGGACCCCTCAGATTCAAGAGGTTGTTTCGAACAATGGTTTTTCAGAGCGCCAGATAATTGGGACTGCGAGCATTGCAGAACACAAGTCTGAGCACCCTCTTGCGAAGGCGATCGTTGCTCGGGCGGTTGAGTTAGCGGTTCCAGTTGTTGAATCTGATGAATTCGCTTATACGCCCGGCAAAGGTGTACGCGTGACATACCAACAGGAGGAGATCCTCGTCGGAAGTCGCGCGTTCCTGCTAGAGCAGGGAGTAACAGTTCCAGCGGTCAATGGACAGGGCTCAAACGGGGCCTCGCAAGTTTATGTTGCTCGTGCAGGACAATCTCTCGGCAGTATTTGCATTGCGGATGTTCTTCGTCCCGAAGCGAAGAATGCGGTCGCCGCCATGCGAGAAATGGGGCTGAAGACAGTTTTGCTGAGTGGAGATGCCCAAGATGTCGCCACGACGGTTGGCCGCGATCTAGGAGTGGACCAGGCCGTGGGGGAACTCCTGCCGGAGCAGAAGGCGCGATGGGTAAGCGAACTCCGGGGCAAAGGACGGAACGTCGCGATGGTTGGAGACGGCATCAACGACGCGCCAGCCCTCGTAGAAGCCAACGTTGGAATCGCCATGGGATCTGGAACAGACGTGGCAAGGGAAAGCGCCGACGTGATCCTGATTGGCAGTGACCTGTCCAAACTTGTCGAGACATTGCGGGTTGCACGCCGCTGTCGCGGCATCATCATGCAGAACTTCGTCGGCACGCTGGTCGTGGACAGCATAGGAGTTGGCATGGCAGCGTTTGGCCTCCTGAATCCGCTGCTCGCGGCCTTCATCCACGTTACGTCTGAGCTGGCTTTCATTTTGAATTCCACGAGGTTGTTGCCCCGCACTTCTCAAATTGCGCAATAAGAATGTGGGGATGTGACTTGCTTCGGGGAAAGCTTTAAAAGAAATGTTGGAGATCGGTTAAGCATGCCGAACGCGGATACAGATTACCCTCTCAAAACCAAACGCCTCGTCGTCGGCCAAGTCACGATCTGCCGAGGCTGTTGTTGCGGCAATATCGAGCGTGGGTTGCCTGCAGTTCCTGTCGAATGGTTGAAGAGTGAATGGCGGAAGCGGGGACTGTTGAAGCGAGTCCAGTTGACAGTAAGCGGTTGTGTTGGGCCGCGTGATGTGCCGAACGTAGTCGTGATCACGAGTTCAGCCGGCGAGGTATGGCTGGGGAATGTCGTTAAGTTCGACCGGTACCGAAGCCTGCTTGAGTGGGCTGTGCGGTGTCGGGATGCAGGCGAGATGTTGTGCCTGCCTCGGGAATTCCATGAATGCAGGATGAGCCCCTTTTCCACGGTGAGCTTGTCGGAGAGGACAGTACGGACGCAACCGTGCTGTCCTCTTTTGTAAGCCCATATAGCTCGCTTCAACAAGGACCGGAGCTTGTTGGAATGCGGCAACCCGCTGCAGGGATGGCAGGCGAGATGGCCCCCTGCCACGGGAGTTCGAAACATACAGAATTGCCCCCTTTGTTCTTAAGAGCGCTTTTCCTAAACCGTCTGAATTCGTGTGTCCCCATGTGCTGTGAATTTCGGAAACGAAGGACCCTTTTGAGCCGCCCTTATTAGCATCATGGGAAGCCGAGATTTCGAACAAGCTCAGCTACAGACAATCGACAAAACTTTGGAACAATCTTGACGACACTTGCTCCCTTTACGAACAAATTATGATTTTTTTATTCGAACTTTACACATTTTTTTCGTTAATGATCTGGGTTGCGTGATTCGGGCAACGGTTCAGCCGGTGGAATCCGGACCTAGAGGTTTGACATGTTCGAAAAAATAGCAATGACACTGCTTTGCACGGCGGGCATCGCATTTTACGTGCGGTTCTTGGTGGCTCTTTGGGAGGACCGCAGGCCTCGTTCGAGCGGTTATTGGATACGCCTGCGCTTCGACTCAGGCGAGGCGACGATAGCTGAATTGCCGGGGCAGAGAAAACCTGTGAGGCGCGCCGCGTAAGAATGGATTGGAACAGGCATTGTGGGAGGTCAATTATGCTGACACGAACGCACATCGTACGGGTCATCGTAGCCATTGCAATGCTGGTCGCTACCTGGGCCATACTAGGAACCGCGGTCGCACAAAGGGCAGCAGTTTCAAAGTCGCAGGATAAACTGGCACTCGGAGAGCCCGAGGTCACGCAGTTGCTGCTCCTCATGGATACCGACAAGAGTGGCAAAATCTCCAAGCAAGAGTGGATGAAGTTCATGGAAGCTGAGTTCGACAGACTGGATAAGGACAAGAAAGGGCAGTTGGACGCGAAGGAGCTAGAGCAATCGAAATTGCGCGTGAGCCACCCCGTGAATGTCGGAAAGTAAACGCTGTATGCTAACGTGCTCGCTAGGACAACCCAGGACTGTCTGCTCGGCCAATGCGCACTCGAATTCCCACGGTGATACTCGCATTCGTTTTCGCCGGCATGGTGCCGTTGAGTGCTCAGGATCAATCCCCGGGCGTTAACACTGTGGGACCGATCGCAACGGATCGACCGGCAGTGACGAACTCCAGCGTGGTGGTCCCGGCCGGCAGCCTGCAGATGGAGAACGGCTTCCTTGAAACTAGCAGCCAGGGACAAAGCGTTCTAGACGGCCCGGAGAGCTTAATACGCTTTGGTATCGCCAAGAGGACAGAATTACGTTTCACGGTGCCGGACTATTTTCACAACCTGAGCGCCGGCGGCGCCTCGGGATTCGGCGACTTTGCGTTCGGAGTAAAACAACAGCTTGGCCCCACTCCCGGTAAATTCGATGTATCCGTGATCCTGTTCCTCAGTTGTCCGACCGGCGCCAGCGGCGTGTCCAGCGGCGGGTACGATCCGGGCCTGCAAGTGCCGTGGTCGCGCACGCTGTCCACCAACTGGACGGCGGCCGGAATGTTCTCCGTATATTGGCCTACTCAGGGCCCCACGCGAAATGTGACCGGCGAGTCCACGTTCCTGTTAGATCGGCAGTTGACAAAACCATGGGATGCGTTTGTTGAATACGCGGGTGACTTTCCGGAAGTTGGCGGTCCGAGGCACTTGCTGCATTTTGGAACAGCTCTAAAGGTTACACAGCAGCAACAGATCGACTTCCACGTTGGTGTGGGCCTGTCGACGGCTGCGGTGGATCAGTTCGTCGGGATCGGCTATTCATTCCGCTTTCAGACGATCCGTCCCTAGCCGAGCTTCCGTGAAAAAGTCGTTTCACTACCGACACACCGACGCGGTACTAGAATGCTTCAAGCATGGCTCGGTGAGCTAGCGTGTTCTGGGAGGCGGTGGTTTAGATTCCTCGGTCGAGCTGTTCCTGAGTAGGGCTCTTTGGATTTCTACAGCGCAATTCAATACGTGCTGTTTCTGGCCATCGTCACCGCCCTGGTAAAGCCTCTAGGCGGGTACATGGAACGGGTCTTTTCCGGAAAGCGAACTGTCCTAGACCGTCTATGTCTCCCTATTGAGCGGCTGATCTATCGCATCACCGCAGTTGATCCCAACGTAGAAATGAGCGGCAAGGAGTATGCAACGTGTTTCGTGCTCTTTGGTCTTACCGGCACGCTCCTGTTGTATGCCATTCTCAGAGTGCAGCAGTTTCTTCCCTGGTTCTTTCCTCAGTACCACACAACGCCGCTCTCCCCTGACCTGGCTCTGAACACGGCAATCAGCTTTTCGACGACCACTACGTGGCAGGCCTACGCTGGCGAGAACACGATGAGCTATTTCAGCCAGATGGTGGGACTCTGCGCACAGAACTTTTTGGCGGGCGCGGCGGGGCTAGCCGTCGGAGTAGCCTTCATTCGCGGTCTTGCCAGGCAACTCTCGGACACTCTTGGCAACTTTTGGGTTGATCTGACACGCGCCCTGCTCTGGATCTTGTTGCCCGGAGCATTGATCGGTGCCTTACTGCTCGTGTGGCAGGGCGTCCCGATGAACTTCCGGCCCTACACCGTCGCCACCACCGTCGAGGGTGTTCATCAGGTCATATCGCAAGGCCCAGTAGCGGCACTAGAGATTATCAAGAATCTGGGGACGAATGGTGGCGGCTTCTTTAACGCAAATGGGGCGCATCCCTACGAGAACCCCACGCCGCTTACGAACTTTCTTGAAATGCTAGCGATCGTGCTCTTGCCTGCGGCATTCACCAACACCTTCGGCCGGATGGTGGGCCAGCCTCGACAAGGATGGCTTCTCTATCGCGTCATGGTCCTTCTCTTTGTCTGCGGATTGCTCTTCGCACATCACTTTGAGCGACAGGGGATTCCACATATCGGAAACGTGGATTTCCGAAATAGCCGCCTCCAGTCTGGCGGGAACATGGAAGGGAAAGAAGTACGCTTCGGGATAGGGGGTTCGACCCTCACCGCAGTCGTTACATCCAACACGGCCACGGGATCAAACAACTCGATGGATGATAGCTACACCTCGCTCGGCGGCATGGTCTTGCTCGTGAACATGTTGCTGGGAGAACTCGTGTTCGGAGGCCTGGGGACAGGCCTTTACAGCATGGTGATGGCCGCTGCAATCGCCGTGTTCCTGGCGGGGCTAATGGTTGGACGTACGCCGGAATACCTAGGGAAGAAGATTGGACCCGCAGAAAACAAAATGATCATGCTCTACGCCTTGGCCGCGCCGCTGATCGTGCTTCCACTTACCGCGCTTGCGGTCAGTACCAGGTTGGGACTGTCCGGGCTGACAGTCAACACCGGCCCACATGGTTTCACGGGGATTCTGTTCGCCTACACTTCCTGCTTCGCCAACAATGGCCAAAGCTTTGCCGGTCTGAGTGCGAACACTCTGTTCTACAACCTCACGACAGCATTAGCGATGATGGTGGGCAGGTTCGGCTTGGCAATTCCTGCACTAGCATTCGCAGATTTGTTTGGCCGTCAGAGAAACACTCCTTCTTCATCGGGAACTCTTCCGACCCATTCTTTTGTGTTCGGGGTGCTACTCACGACCTGCTTGATAGTAATGGTGGCCCTGAGCTATCTTCCTGCCTTGGCTCTCGGTCCCGTACTGGAACGATTGCTCTTGGGAAGATAGAGCGTTTGAAATTTGCTTCGCAGGCTCGCCCCGCGCCTTACCAAGCTCCGGTCGCGACGACATTAACCTGTGGCGCATCCACTTTGCTTGCGTCCAGCACCAGGCCCCAGTCTGTACTGATCTGAATTCGGTCTGCTACAATTCAGACTGAGAGCATGGACAGATGCTCGGCGTCGCGATAGCTTGCGGACGGTTTTGGGCGGTCTTTCATACTGTCCATTTACTGTCCAGTTCATACCGAAAACTGGTTATATTCGGTGGAACGGATTGAAGCAGGCGAAACGGTTGACAGCAAGAATAGACAGTAAACATGCGGGTTTGGCCCTAACCGTATGAAAAGCAAGAGGGGACGTAGTTCAGTTGGTTAGAACGCTGCCCTGTCACGGCAGAGGCCGCGGGTTCGAGTCCCGTCGTCCCCGCCATTCTTTTTAGCGGTTTGCGAGTTAAGAATGGCCGCCTCCACCTGTTTGGTGACGTAACTGCCCTCTTTTGTCCCTGCCAGGGCATCCCAGTGCCTTCCTTTTTGCTTCGATACGGACGTGGGAATAGTGCGCCAGCATCCGCTGGGAGACGTGACCGGCAATTGACATGACCGTCCGATCACTGGCCTGCGATTCGGCAAGTTCTGTGATTGCATGGTGTCTGAGATCGTGGAATCGCAATCCAGCGAGGGAGCTTTTGACCATCTCGATATCCGCGCCACATTCGGAGTTGCTGCAGGTCTTGGACGGATTCTGGAGTTCGCCACAAGCTGGGCACTTCACGGCACGGGTGAAGCTCCTCTACGCCAACCGCTCATCGGTTTTTTCGGATCGGGTCTCGAATAGCCTTCGGCGCTAGGGAAGACATACCAATCGGTTTGCAAAACGGCTCCGAAGTCCTTTTGCGCACGTTCTCTGAGTCGCATGATTGCGGTGTATGCGTTTGCATTCAGGGGGATCATCCGCTCGCCAGCCAGAGTCTTTGATCGTCGAATGACTAAGCTTCGATCCATGAGGTCGATATCACGCCAACGCAGTTCCCTGATTTCGCAGCCACGCATGGTTGTATTCAAAGCGAGTACGGAGGCCAGGTAAGCAGTCTCCCATTCGGGTTTCGATTGAGCGAGTTTCAGAAGGTGCAGCTTTTCTTCTGGCCGCAAAGCACGGCCTATGTCCCGCCGTTCTAGGAGATGGGGGATTTCGTCAAGAGATTGCCCGGAACTCCGTTGAAAGTTAGCGACTCTCGACCGTCATAGGCTACGCGACCTTCACTTCCTCGGCAACCGCCTTCTTCGAAACCGTGTTCGCAAGCGCCGTCAACAGCGATGGAATCTCCTGGTAGCCTTGCACCCTGCGGAACTGGCGTTCGGCCACCAGCAAGCCGGAGCCGATCCAACGCTCGATGTGGTCGGCGGCACGCCAGCGTTTCACGTTGCGGCAGACCGTCTCCACAAGCGAGAACGCCGATTCGATCACGTTGGTGCTGGCCAGAGTGCGGCGCAACTGCGCGGGCATGCGCAAGCGATGCATGGTGAGCGTCTCCTCCATGCCCTCCTCCAGGCTGCGGGCGGCACTCGGATTCAGCTCCATCAGTTCGCGATGCAGTCGATCGAGCGCTCTCCGGGCGTCGATGTATTCGGTCATGGCATAGGCGTTTTGCAGTTTCTTTTTGACCGCTGGTTTGTGTTCTTCGGGTAAGTGGTCGATGACATTGCGCCGCTTGTGCACTTGGCAACGCTGGATCATCGCTGCCTCGCCCGCATGACGGCGCACCACCGCTGCCAGCGCCTTGCCGCCGTCCAGCACATACCGACGCGGCATGCTGAAGTCCAGCCCGCACGCCGCCAGATCGCCGAGTAACTCACTCACTACCGCGGCATTCTCGGTGGCTCCTTCGCGCAGGCCCAACACCGTTTTACGCCCCTCAACATTGATGGCCAGCGCCACGATCATCTGCCGGTCGCGGAACGGCGTGCCGTCGATCAGTACCGCGCACAACCGCAACTCGCCCAGCGAACGTTCCATCAACTCCTGTAACTTCTCCCGGCTGGAGGCGACGAAGTTCTCGCTCACCGCCGACTTTTCCACCCCGTAGGCGTCACGAAAATCTTTCACCACCGCGCCGTAATTACGCGTTGAGAGCCCGCGCATCAGCTTGTCCCATACCGCGTGCTCCATCGGCCCGCTGCGCTGAAACATCTCGTAACTGCCCAGCCGTTGCTCACGATTCTCCGGCGTGCGCAGGCGCGTGCGCTGGATCGGCACCTTCTGCCCGTCCACCACGCAATAGCCGTCCTCTTTCCCCCAGCGATGTGCGCGCCGCCCAGCATGCTGCTCGGCCGTTCGCCGGCAAGGTGCCGCACTTCTTCCTCCATCACCAGGCTCATCAACGCCAACCCGGCTTCGCGCATGAGGTGGCCCACTCCTTCTTGCAGCAGACCGACGACCTCGGTCATGGGAACAATCATCTGTAGGGTTTTCTTCGTGGGCCAGTTGTCGGAATTCTTGAACCGCCCGTTGCTGGTCGATCTGATATCGTCTCTTCATAGCGACTCTCACCTTTTTTCTTGGCAGAAAAGACCACCGCGATCATTATGACCGCGGCTGAGAGTCGCTACTTTTTACGAATTAACGGGCATCCTCGTCACTGACTGTGCTGGCGGTTGAGATCATGATCGCAGTACCGGTCATGTTCCGTAGGCTTAGGTCGTGAAAACTGCTCGGGTCCCGTACGCTGCGGATATCCAGGCCGTAATTGCTGAGTGCGTTCGTCTGTGGCTGAATGTTGAAAAAGTCCGGTTTCCTCCGAAACAGCCGAAATTTGGGGATGTGAAATGCCTAGAAAATTGAGAAAGTCATTTGTGGGGCATCCTAGCGCAAATTTATTTTTGACAATTTCGCGCGCAGGAGTTTTTCAACAGCCACGTCTGATCGATTTTGAGGCCGGCAACCTCAAGACCACTAACGAAGAGCGTGGCGTCGTCAGCTGGCTTACTTCAGCGAACAAACGGAGTACTGTATGGCGCAACTTCACAGGGAGGGAAGTTCGGCTTTGGCACCATCTACAGCCTCAATATGGGCCTGGGTCCGTTTATAGCCTTTATACGTTATGCAGGACACGTCGGCAATTCCGTCCAGATTCTCGGCCAGGGGTTAGTAGACGGGACGAAGTTGGTTGTCGCGTAACAACTCCGCCAGCTTGCATGCGTCGATCCGGTCGCCCTTGTTTCCGTCCTTCAACAGCGCGTTCTTTCGCGGATCGCAGACCACGAGCCGGCTCACGTGAGGTTTCAAAAGGACGTGTAACCAGGGGTTCACGTATCAAGGCGGGCAACGACGTCTCGAATCTTAGAGGAGTACAGATATTCATCCTGGCCGTAGATGGGAGATGCAGATCAACCACGCCGTGGGAGAATTTGCGTGCATTTTGGCAGGGTTATTTCAAAGAAGCCGGAGCAGAGAGCATGGGGTTCGCACCTTGAAAGAACTGGGGCGCAGTTATCTGACCATGACTCAAGGTGTCACCCGCGTCAAGAACCGCATCAAAGCTCAGTAACTGCGCCTGCCTCGGGAATGCTGGCGCTGGCAACACCGGCGGCAACGCCGGTAATCTCTGTCCGTCGCAGACCGCAGGCACCCGCGGAAATATCGCGTTTGGCACATCCATGTCATGCGGCTACGGCACGAGCATGTCTATTATAGAAAGCATCGCCAAAGCGCCTGCCTGTTAAAGGCTGGGTACAGCAACTTTGAGCGGGGCACAGACCTCTCGGTTCCCGAGAGTTGGTCCATTTCCATGGCGCAGCGTTGGATGACACCTTCGCCTGAAAATGTTGCGAGTTCAGGTCTAACATGCGTCAAAGGTCTGTGCGACTATTGCATGGGACACGGGTGAGATCGTGAGCAACCTCTACGACATGATTGAGCATCCTCGCGATCGCTTCTATTCCTCTGATCTGTCGCAGTCGTATTTGGTGGCGAGGGACGCAAGACAGGATTGGCGCCGGGGCGAATAACCCGTCGAAAACCGGATAGAATCCGCAGCCACCAGTACGAAACCAGTACTAAAAGGTTTTGTTCCGGTACTGCCATGCACCTTCCCTGGCAGTACGAAAAGAGCGAACAAGGTCCCTTATAGCTCCGATTTGAATCTTGTGGTCCTGGAGCGCAGATCATATGGTGCTTCAAGATACGCAGAGCGATGGGAGCACTATGAAGCGAATCCGTGTGCTTGTCGCGAATCAGCCGCGATTAATGCGGGAACTCATCATGGCCACGATCGCCGACCAGCGGGACATTGAACTGGTCGGCGAAGTTGGCAAACGGCAGGATCTGGCTGACGCGGTAGCCCAATCGCGTCCGGACGTGCTCATTCTTGGCATCGACGATCAGGATAAATATCGCGCCCAATGCGGCTTCTTGTTGGGACGCTATCCAGAAATGAAAATCATCGCGCTGGCAGCCGAGCAGAATCGCGCGCTGTTCTATTGGGCGATCGTCGACATCCGCAGCACCGCGGTGGAAAGTTCGGAAGAGGGGCTTTTGAAGGCGATGCGGCAGCGTGCGTCCTTGGTCGGTTTAGCCCAAGTTTAGTGTTGCAAGTTGCAGCTGAGCTTCTGTAAACATAATAAAACATGGGTTTTATCTCACAATGACCCTGTAAGTGAGGGGGCGAAGCTGTAGACAGGTGCGAGAGATGAGCTTTGAGCCAGAACCGCAGACGACGTGCACAAAATCAGAAGCGAACTGGTACGCACTCTACACCTGTGCGCGCCACGAGAGGCGGGTGGCCGAGCAAATTGAGCAGCGTAGTTTCTCCTGCTTCTTGCCAGTGTACCGCTCGGTGCGGCGCTGGAAGGATCGCCGCAAAGAGCTGGAGCTCGCCTTATTTCCTGGCTATGTCTTCGTGCGTATGGCGCTGGAAAAGAAACTGCAAATCCTGCAAGTGCCGGGTGTAGTTCGACTCGTGTCATTCAATGGAGAGCCGGCCGTGCTGCCCATGCACGAGATTGAAAACTTGCAGCATCGCTTGTCCAATTTGTGCAAGGTCGAGCCCCATCCTTATTTGCGCACCGGACGCCGAGTGCGCGTCCGTAGCGGCGCGATGGAAGGACTGGAAGGGATTGTGGTCCGAAGAAAGGACCGCTGCCGCATCGTTTTTTCAATTGATCTGATCCAGCGCTCGGTGGCCGTAGAAGTCGATGAGGCCGATCTGGAGGTCGTCTGAGCGACCTGGGACGGCATCGCAGTCGGGAGGGCAAATACATGGTCATCTGCGCATTCATGTCCAACCGAAGAATCGAGCCCTTGATGGTTGCACTGTTGTTCTGCCCCTTGCTGTATGGTCAGACGGGCGAAGGAGTTCGTCCCCAGCAGGAAACGCCCCAGACGAACCGCAGCACCATCAGCTTGTCAGAGCTTGCCAAAGATAACCTTAGCCGAGTGGCGGCTTCCTCGGCTCAGATCAGGACTGTTCTGGTCAAAGATGTGGGTTTGCTGGTGGAGTTGAAGCGGTGGGTGGCCAAAGAAGCAGCTGATAATGGGCAGGTAGTGGAAGATTCCGATCTGACCGACCAGGCTATTTTCGATCGACTGGACCGGGATGTGGCGTTCCGCTCCGTCGCCACTCGCCTTCTGCAGCGATACGGATATTTGCAGCCAGCGCCGAATCCCGACTCTGGTCTCGGAAAGGAGCAAGAACTGGTTTTGAAGGAACGGGCACGGCGGTTTGTGCAGATTGAAGAGCAGGAAGAGAATGCCGCGCTGCAACCGCAGAAGAACGATCAACGACAGGATGTGGAGCGCACCAGCACCTGTAACTCGCAAAACGACGGTGACTGCGAGCAAGGGGATGCGCGGAACCGCCAGTCCAATCGCCCAGTCGAAAATCAGCCTTACGCTCCAGAAACAACTCCACCGCAATACTCGCCGGAGATGCAGTCTGCGCCTGGTATGCCCCGCACCCTTCGCACCGACCTTTCCAATGAGGATCTTCCCAATGGGGACTTCGGCCCCGAAGATCAGTTCTCTACACCTCAGATTGAGTTGGCGTCGGGTTCGATGAAACCAGACTCCGATCCTGCCCTCGGTTCACGTCAGCCGGCCTATCCGCCCCGTGACGACTCCGGACGCTCGCTGAACAACAATCCGTCTTTTCCAGAGCGAGACGGTACACGCCTGACCTCAGCACGCAACGAGGCTTCCCCGATGGCAAACCGGTCGAACTGGAAGCGGCCCAGAAATCTCGAACGTCCAGAGGATGCATCGCCGGTGAAGATGGTGCGCCCGGCTAATCCCTATTCCGATGTCCCGTCGCTCTATGACATGTACGTGCAGGCGGCATTCAGGCAGCGGCCAGCCGAGCGTTTTGGCATGGACGTATTTCGAAACAGCGACAATGAGCCCGATGTTATTCCTATGGATCTTCCCGTCGGCCCGGATTATGTGGTCGGACCAGGGGACAGTTTGTCGGTTGATTTGTGGGGCAGCGTTTCCCAGAGGTTGGTCCGGTTGGTGGACCGGGAGGGCCGCATCGCGCTGCCCGAGACGAGCCCGTTGCTGGTGACCGGAAAGAGCCTCGCGGAAGTTCAGTTGGACGTGCAGCACGCAATGCGTTCAGCCTTCAGAGATGTGTCGGCGGATGTTTCAGTTTCGCGCCTGCGGACCGTGCGGGTCTATGTAGTCGGTGAAGTGGCCCACGCGGGAGCCTATGACATCAGTTCGTTATCTACCCCGCTCAACGCGTTATTTGCCGCCGGCGGAGTCACGGCCGGAGGGTCATTGCGCGCCCTGAAACACTACCGCGGCAAGGAACTGATCGAGCAGGTGGATGCGTACGACCTGTTGCTGCACGGGATCCGCTCCGATCTGAAGCGACTGGAAAACGGAGATACCCTCCTCGTACCGCCGATTGGGCCTCAGGCAACAGTGGATGGAATGGTGCGTCGTTCGGCGGTATACGAACTCTTGGATGAGACTTCTCTGGCCCAAGTACTGGAGTTAGCCGGTGGAATCCTACCGACCGCCGCGTTGCGCCACATCGAGGTGCAACGACTGGAAGCACACGAAAAGCGGACCATGCTCTCTCTGGATCTGTCGAGCAGTGATTCCGCCGAACTCAACAAAGAGCTCGAATCCTTCAAGGTGCAGGATGGCGATCAGGTGCATATCTTTCCGATGGCGCAATACAATGAGGATGCCATCTATCTTCAAGGTCACGTGCTCCGGCCTGGCCGTTACTCTTACAAACCGGGCATGAAGCTGACCGACCTGATTGCCTCGTACGACGACCTGCTACCGGAGCCGGCGCCACACTATGCCGAGATCATCCGGCTGAATCCGCCCGATTTTCATCCCACGATTGAAAGTTTTGATATTCAAGCTGCACTGGCGAATCCGGCGTCGGCTCCGATCCTAAAGCCTCTGGACACAGTCAGAATCTTCAGCCGGTACGACTTTGAGCGTCCGCCCGAGATCTCGGTCGGAGGCGAGGTCCACAACCCCGGCACCTATCGCACCTCAGGACAGGGGCATCTGCGGGATGCTATCTATTTGGCGGGCGGAATTACTCCGGACGCAGCGCTCGATTCCGCACAACTGTTCCGCACGCAGGCCGACGGCTCTATGAAAATTCTGAGCGTCGATCTCGGGGAAGCGTTGGCGGGAAATCCTGTGGACAATATCATTCTGCAGCCGCGGGATCGTTTACTGATCCATCGCGCGCTGGCGAAAGTAGATGCGCCCACAGTAGACATCAGAGGCGAAGTGGCCAAGCCTGGACATTATCCGCTGACCTCGAATATGCGAGTGGAAGATCTGGTTCGGGTCGCAGGAGGGCTCAAGCGGAGCGCGGATGCGGACAGCGCCGATCTGACGCGCTTCGCCGCCGGCAATGGTGGAAGCGAACGGCTTGAGGTAAAACTTGCGGCAGCTTTGTCGGGCGATGTGAATGAAAACGTCTCCTTGAAAAACGGCGACGTGCTGGCCATCCGGCAGATTCCGCAGTGGAATGATTTGGGTGCGTCGGTGACGGTAAAGGGAGAGGTGCAGCATCCCGCGTCGTACGGGGTTGAGCCGGGCGAGCGGCTCAGTTCTGTGCTGAAGCGCTGCAACGGGTTTACGCCGGAAGCTTATCCCTACGGAGCGGTGCTGCTCCGCCAGGAAGTACGAGAAGTGGAGATGAAGTCGCACCTGGAATTGGTGAATCGGCTGAAAGCCGAGCAGGATTACCTGAAGGCTATGCCGGAATCTGACGACGGCCAGAAACAAGCTAAGCTCACGGCGATCGCGCAGACCGACACGACATTGGAACAGCTGGAGGCGACGCCGCCAGTTGGACGGGTGGTCATTCACATTCCTTCCGACCTCAAGCACCTGGCCAAAACGCCCGCAGACATTCAGTTGCGCGACGGAGACGTGCTCATCATTCCCAAGAAGGCGAATTACGTGGTGGTGAGCGGACAAGTGTTCAATCCTACAGCCGTCAGTTACGTGCCGGGGAGGAGCGCGAAATGGTACCTCAGTCAGTCTGGCGGATTCACCCAAATTGCGGATAAGAGCGCAGTCTTTGTGCTACGCGCCGACGGTTCCGTGCTTTCGGCCAAGAACAATTCGGGCTTCTGGTTTGGCGATCCCATGAGCTCGGTTCTGAAGCCAGGCGATTCCATCGTGGTACCGGAAAAGGCGCCGAAGCTTGCGCCGCGGAACTGGACCGCGCTCATGCAGGCGGCGCAAGTGGCTTCGTCCGCGGCACTCACGGTTGCCTATATCCACCCATAAGGCCTGACGTCCTGATTTTGCGGACAACGATAAAATTTCTCGTGCTCGTTTTGGTTGCGGCAATCCCAGTGTGGCTAGCACCGGAATCGCTGGCGCAGGCTGTTGTCGAGCAGCCCTCGACGCTTGCCTCCACATCGGACTCACCGCCAGTTCCGGCGCCCGCAGTTGCGCCAAAACACGCGGTGACTGGAGTGCAGGACAGCAGCGCCAAGGGATTGGCCAGAACGGATTTTACCGAGCACATCAAAGAATTCCTCGAAGATCAGAAACAGATCTGGACCAGCCCTGCCCACGTGCGGTTATCGGATGCTCCGTGGCTGGTGCCACTGGGCGGCATCGCTGCCGGGCTGTTCGTGACCGACCGCCAGTACAGCGCGTCGCTTCCGCAGGCTCCAAGCACGATCAACCATTACAAGAAGATCTCTGACTATGGAGTGGCAAGCCTGATTGGGGCAGGCGCTGGAATGTATTTGCTCAGCTTTCCGAGTCACCGAGAGCGTTGGCGGGAAACCGGGTTTCTAGCCGGCGAAGCGGCGCTGAATAGCCTGGTGACAGTGGAAGCGCTCAAGTATTCTCTCGGGCGCGAGCGTCCTTATGAGGACGGCGGCAGCGGAGCTTTCTTTCATGGGGGCACTTCGTTTCCGTCGGAACATGCGGCGGTAGCGTGGTCGATTGCCGGAGTCGTCGCTCACGAGTATCCCGGGCCAGTTCCCTCTTTGCTTGCCTACGGAATGGCCTCGGCGGTGAGCTTTTCGAGAATTCGTGCACGCCAGCACTTTCCGTCGGATGTTCTGATCGGCAGCGTTCTGGGATATCTCACCTCGCAAACCGTTTACCGGAGGCATCACGATGTCGAACTTGGAGGCGCAGAATTTGAGTCTCCACGCGAACGGGTAAGCGACGACAAAATGAGGACGCCTTCGTTCATGGGTTCACCGTACGTTCCGCTGGACAGCTGGGTCTACCCCGCGCTAGAGCGGTTGGCGGCGTTGGGCTATGTAAAAACCGTTAGCCTGGGAATTCGTCCCTGGACTCGCCTTGAATGTGCGCGGCTTGTCGGCGAGGCGTTTGAGCAGCATCCGGATGCGGACACGCCGGTGGAAGTGCAACGACTCTACACCGCGCTTTCAGAAGAATTCGCTTATGATTCGGAACTGATGAGCGGCGAACGAAACCGCACCACGCAGTTGGAATCGGCTTATTTCCGCTCCATTGCAATCTCGGGAAAGCCGCTCACCGACAACGAACACTTCGGACAGACCTTGCTCAACGATTACGGGCGGCGGTATGAGCAAGGCCTTAACGTGGTGTCGGGAGCGTCCGGCTGGACTACCGCAGGTCCGTTTGTGATCTACACGCGTGGAGAATACCAGTACGCGCCCTCGGCTGCCGCGATTCCAGCGGCAGCGGCCGGTTTTATCAGCAGTGTTGACAATTTACCGCCGAATCCTACCTTGCTTCCCATTGCGACGACCAGCCGCTTTGAACTGCTCGACGCTTACGTCGGAATGAATCTGGCCAACTGGCAGCTTTCCTTTGGAAGACGCAGCTTGTGGTGGGGACCAAGCGAAGGCGGGACCATGCTTTTCACCAACAACGCCCCTCCATTGAACAACATGTTCAGCATCGATCGGGTGAGCCCCATCGAATTGCCGGGGATCCTTCGGCTTCTCGGCGATATACGCTTCTCAGCATTTATTGGACAATTGTCTGGACAAGAATTCTTAACCACCAGCTTTACCGGCCCAAGTCATGGCGCAACCATCGGGCAGTACGGAAAAAGCTTGCAGCCGCAGCCGTTCCTGAGCGGGGCCAAGATCAGCTTCAAGTTCAATGAGAATTTAGAATTCTCGCTGGCAAAAACCACAATTTACGGTGGTCCCGGAAATCCCCTCACCCCAAAGACGTTTTTTCAGAGCACGTTCGGAACGCATGTAAACGGCGACGTATTAGGTGATGGCAGGACGACCGCTGATTTTTCTTATCGCGTCCCAAAGCTCCGCGACTGGCTCACGTTCTATGGCGAGGCATTGAGTGAAGATGAAGCCTCTCCGATTCTGTTTATGCGCAAGTCCGCCTTTCAAGGCGGGCTGTACTTCGCGAAGCTGCCAAAGATTTCCAAGCTGGATCTGCGACTTGAGGGTGGCACGACGGTTCCCTACAACGGCTACTGGTGTGCAAGCTGTTTCTACAGCAATGGCCAATACGTGAACGGCTACACCAACGACGAACATTTGATTGGGACATGGATCGGCCGCGGATCAGAAGGTGAGTTGGTGCGGACCAGTTACTGGCTGAGCGCGCGCCAGAAAATCGGAATTGAAGTGAGACACCGAAAGATTGCCACCGCGTATCTTCCCCAGGGAGGCACCCAGAACGACGTTGCGCTGAGTGCGGACATTCTTGCCGGCTACGGATTTCGCTTCACAGGCAACGTCCAATATGAACAGTGGGAAATTCCCATCCTGGCGACGAACCGCCAAAACAACATTGCTGCATCATTTGAGTTCGGATTCTGGCCGTCCGCACATGCACATTAGCCTTTCTGACGCGTGCTTGCGGGCAATTGAACAAAATAGTACGAGTCCATCTTAGAAAGATCGATCTCATAAGGCACCGACGTGGCCCAACTACAAACCAGAGCAGTTGAGTATCCGCCATCCAGAGTATTCGAAGCACCTCCGGCACCGGTGCAGAGCGCGGTCGTCGCGCCTGCCGGCGCTCTGGAGAATCTCAGGGTGCTATGGGACGGGCGCCGCTCGCTCTTCAAAATGGGAGTAGTTGGGATGCTAACCGGGACGCTGCTGGCATTCCTGATTCCGCCCCGCTACACCTCAGTCGTGAGATTAATGCCTCCTGACGGCCAGTCGAGTTCGGGAATGGCGATGTTGGCGGCATTGTCCGGCAAAACTGGAGCCCTAGGCGGAATCGCGGGAGACCTGTTGGGAGTCAATGGTTCGGGGGATCTGTTCATCGGAATTTTGCAAAGCCGTACCGTACAGCAGCGGTTGGTGCAGCGCTTTGATCTGAAACGCGTTTATTGGGATCGGCTGGATGAAGACGCGCGCAAGGATTTGGCGGCACACACCGGTGTTTCCGAGGAGCGAAAGAGCGGCATCATCACGATCAGTGTAGAGGATCGAAGAGCAGAACGCGCCACTGCGCTGGCGCAGGCCTATGTTGACGAACTGAACCGTCTCTCGACGGAACTGTCCACGTCCGCCGCTCATCGTGAGCGAGTGTTCCTTGAACAGCGGCTTAAAGCAGTCAAGACCGACCTCGACCAGGCCGCAGTCGATTTCAGCCAGTTCTCCAGTAAGAACACGACCATCGATCTCAAGGAGCAAGCTCGGGCAATGGTCGAGGCTGCTGCCCAACTGCAGGGCGAACTCATCGCGGCCGAGTCTCAGCAGAAAGGCCTCGAGGCAATCTACTCCTCCAGTAACCCGAGGGTTTTAGCGGTTAAGGCCCGGATAGTTGAGTTGCGCAAACAACTGGAAAAGCTCGGCGGAGCCGATGACGTTTCGCAATCCGACAATGATCTCTATCCTTCCATTCGCCAGTTACCGCTTCTGGGCGTCACGTATTCCGATCTTTATCGCCGCACGAAGATTCAGGAAGCAGTGTACGAAACGCTGACCCAACAGTACGAACTGGCCAAGGTGCAAGAGGCGAAAGAAACCCCGAGCGTCAAAGTGCTCGATGATGCCAACCTCCCCGAGCGGCGCTCGTTTCCTCCTCGCATGACTATCGTGCTGTTGTTCGCATGCTTCGCATTCGCGGGGGGCTCGTTTTGGCTGATTGTGCACCACCGCTGGCAGCAAACGGAAGCCCTCGACCCACGCAAGCAATTCGTGCAGGAGGTTCTCCATTCAGTGCATGGATACATGCCATGGGCATCGCCTAATGGCTCGCGCGCGCAGGCGGTTGCGCATCGAATCTGGATACGCCTGGTTTCTCAGCGGGCTCAGACCTCGGACGAGTCTAGCAATTAGAGGTTTCCCCTCGGTTTCGCGAGCGAAAGAATTCTGTGAGATGAGCCGATCCGGCAGATGGTCGCACCTGTTCACAAGCATTCCGTTCACACCGCAGCGACTGAAACAGTTCGCAACGGGAATCACGGACCAGGGCTTGGCCGTGGGGGGCATGTTTCTGGTCAACGTGGTTCTGGCTCGCGTGCAGACCAAGGAAGAATACGGAATGTTCGCTCTCTCCTATTCGATCTTCACGTTCTTGTCGGGGCTGCACAATGCCGTCGTGCTCGAGCCGTTCACCGTCTATGCGTCGGGAAGATATCGCGATCGTTTTGCTTCATACTGGCGCGTGATGATGGGCAGCAACCTGGTCGTCGGGTTGATTTTGTCGGCCGGGCTCCTGTTCGCGTATCTGCTGTTCAGATGGGCCGCCCCGTCCCTGACTTCGCCGTCGCTGCTCGGTCTCGGGTTGACGGTGGTGTTTCTTCTCACCGGTTCCTTTCTACGTCGAAGCTTTTACGTCCTACGACAGCCCGCGGCGGCGGCGAAAACTTCGCTGCTGTTTTTCGTCATTGTAGCTCTGCTGCTGTGGCTAGCCGCGAAAGGGCACCAAGTCAACGGTTTTTCGGTGTTTCTGATTCTGGCTTTAGGATGGGGCATTGCCGCTCTGCTGTTGGTGCGCAGCCTGCCCTGCGCCAAGCCGGAGCATGCATTTCTCGAGTCCGAGCCGCGCTACTGGCGCGACCATTGGACATATACCCGCTGGGTGTTGGCCACCGCGTTCGTGTTCCAATTTACCCATCAGGGTTACTACTGGCTGGTCGCCGGATTCCTCTCGGTGAAGGACGTCGGCGAGCTCAAGGCGATGTACGTTCTGATCGCTCCAGTCGAGCAAGTGATGATCTCGCTCTCATTCTTATTCTTGCCAGTATTAGCCGCGAAATACGCGACCAGAGACATGGGGGCTTTCCTCACGTTCTGGAAGCGATATGCCCTGCTCACGCTCGGACTAACCCTGACATTCGCCCTCACGGTTCGCCTCGTAGGCGGCAGGGTAATCCACCTTTTGTATGCGGGAAAGTTTGACGAACTCGCCCCCATGCTCTTCCCGCTGGCCTTCGTACCCTTGTTGTTTGGAATCGGCAACACGATCAGTGACGCAATCCGAGCGGCCGAGAAGCCACGCCAAATTTTTTATGCTTTCGTTGCCAGCGGCTGCGCGACGTTCCTCCTGGGAGTACCGTCGGTGAAATATTTCGGCTTGCCGGGAGCGGTGTACGGGATGCTGCTTTCGGGAGCCACTTATGCCGGTTCGCTCGCCGTAGCATTCCGGTTCGACCTGCGGAAGAGAAAAGCACCGGTGACCGTAGCGATCTACAACAATGCGACTACCTTGCCGAATTCGGGGGGAGCGCAGTGAAGCTCATGGTTGTCGGACATCCTTTCTTTCTGGCCTACAACCAGCAAAAGTACGTCGCCATGAAGCGGATCAATAGGGACCTTCGTCTTCGTCTGGTGGTGCCGAAGCGCGGGTGCGATCGTTTTGATGTAACTGATTATCAGGTTCACCCGGAATTGGCTCTTGACGAAGTCGTGCCTCTCAAGGCGTACATGACGAAATCCCACATGACCTACATGCATGCGCCGACTGCCCTGTCGGCGGCCTTGCGCGAGTTTCAACCCGATGTCATTTACATGGAGGAGGAACCGCATGCATTCATCACCGTGGCGATGATCGGTTTACGAAACCTATATGCGCCACAAGCGGCAGTTGCCGCCTTCAGCTGGGACAATATTTTGCGTCCGCGGCGTTTTCCTGCCGGAGCCGCAAAGGAGGGCCTGCGAGCCTATTCCCTTCGACAGATCTCTTTGATGGTCTGTGGTAACCGTGAAGCTGCCGGCCTCCTGCGAGCCGAGGGGAAACTCAACGGAAGTATCGAAATTCTGCCGCAATACGGCTTGGACGTTGATGAACATCAGCCGGGGACGGAGCCACATTTAAGAGATCAACTCGGGTTACAAGGCGTTCCCGTAATTGGCTACCTGGGACGGATGGTCCCTGAAAAAGGCTTGAGACTTCTCTTCGAGGCTCTCGCGGGTATCGAGAAATATCCGTGGAAGCTGTTGTTGGTAGGATCCGGACCTCTGGACCAGGAGATTCGAGAACAATGGATGACCAGGCTTTCGGGGCGCATCGTGTGCGTGAATGCTGTGCCGTACGAGCAAGTAACTCGATACTTCCGCTGCGCGGATATTTTCGTACTTGCGTCGCAATCGAGACCGACTTGGAAAGAACAGTTCGGATTGAGTTTGGCGCAGGCCATGATGCTGGGCATCCCTTGCATCGGATCAAGCAGCGGCGCCATTCGGGATGTCGTGGGACCGGGTGGCCTTATCTTTGACGAAAATCAGTTTAGCGATCTCCGGAGGCATCTTGAAGCTTTGCTGAATTCGCCTGAACTGCGAGCCCGGTTTGGCGAGCAAGGCCGGCGTTTCGCACTCGAGCACTACACCAGGAATGGAGTGGCGGCTAAATATTTAGCCGCTTTCGATCGGGCACGCCGGCCATCGTCGTCGTTAGCAAGTGCAAGCGAAGAAGCCGTAGCCTCGTAACGGGCGCGTGTCTTATTCTGTGTGGCACATCCGTTCCGAGTATTTCCTAGGAGCGAATCATGAAAATACTGGTCACTGGTGGAGCAGGATTCATCGCCTCCCACGTCGCCGAAGGATTCCTGGGAGCCGGGCATTCGGTTTCCATCGTGGATGACCTGTCGACTGGAAAACGCGGAAACGTTCCCTCGGCAGCCAGATTCTTCGAGCACGACATCACTGACTTCGAGGGCATGGAGCAGATCATCGCAGAGGAACGGCCCGATATCATCGATCACCATGCCGCTCAGATGGATGTGCGCCGCTCCGTGCGCGAGCCTCTATTCGATGCCAAGGTGAACATTCTGGGAGCGGTTGGTTTACTGGAATTGGCCGCTAAATATAAAGTCCAGAAGTTCTTGTACGCCTCGACTGGAGGCGCCAGCTACGGTGAGGTCGATGCCGTACCCGTGGACGAAAGCCACGCCACCAAGCCCATCTGCCATTACGGCGTGAGCAAGCTTACGCTTGAGAGATATCTGTTCCTCTACAAGCATCTGTATGGATTGAACTACACCGTCATGCGCTACCCGAACGTCTTTGGGCCGCGGCAAAACCCCTACGGCGAAGCTGGAGTGGTCGCCATTTTCTCACTGCAGATGCTTCGAGGTGAACAGCCCACGATTTTTGGAGATGGGTCCAAAACCCGCGACTACGTATTCATCGATGACATCGTGCGAGCGAATGTTGCGTTTCTGGAGGAAGGAGATGGCGAGGTCCTCAACTTAGGAAGTGGAATACCGACTTCCGACTACCAGATTTTCGAGGCCGTGCGCTGTGCCACCGATTACCGTGGCGATCCCAAGTATGCCTCGGTACGGCCGGGAGAAGTCATGCATATCGCCTTGGACTCTGGCAAAGCACATGCAGTTGCGGGATGGAGGCCTCAAGTCTCCCTGAAAGAAGGTATCTCGCGAACTGTGGATGCGATCAGGCAAACCAATGCGTGTTTTGCAAATTCATAAGAGCTTCCATCCGCGAGGCGGGGCCGACACGTTCTTCTTCAAAACGTGCGACCTTCTCACGGAACGTGGACATGAGGTTGCTCATTTCTCAACGCTGCACCCCAAAAACCACGCTTCCCCGTACTCGAGCTATTTCGTTGGCGGCTTCACGGATGAAGACATGTCCCAGCTCGGAATCGCACGGAAAGCTAGGGCTTTTGTGCGGGGGATCTATTCTCTCGACGCCAGGAAGAACCTGGAGTGCCTGGTGAGAGACTTCAAACCCGACATAGCGCATGCTCATAGCATTAACTACCAGCTCTCGCCGTCGATCTTCGACGTCTTCCGCCACTCCGGTATCCCCCTCGTAGTGACACTGCATGATTACCACATCATCTGTGGGGCCGGAACTCTTCAGACCGGAGGGTCTGTTTGCGAGCGTTGTCGGGGCGGGCGCCACTACAACCTGTTGCTGCACTCTTGCTACTGGAGCCTTCCCGCCAGTCTGATGGGAACGTTGAGTCATTACCTGCACGATTTTCGGGGATCGTGGAATTGCGCCTCGAAGCTGCTGGTTCCGAGCCGCTTTCTGCTTGAGAAACTCGTGGAGTTTGGAATTCCCCCGGAGCGCATCATTCATCTCCCGATCTTTATTGACTTTCCTGAACAGATGCCAGAGCAGGGTTTCGCGGGCGACTACGTTCTGTATTTTGGGCGCTTAGACGCCAACAAAGGAGTCGATGTTCTGTTGGAAGCCATGCAAGGTCTGGATTGCAAGCTCTTGATGATCGGCGACGGTCCGTTAAGCGCATGGGCAGAAGAACAAATTAAGGTCCAGGCCAAGAACGTGGAACGTATGCGATTTGTCTCTTCCAGGGAAGCCCTGCGCGGCTACATCGAAAGAGCTGCGTTTTCGGTCGTCCCTTCGGTCTGGTACGAGAACCAGCCCGCCGTAGTTCTGGAAAGCTACGCGATGGGTCGGCCGGTGATCGGTTCCCGTATGGGAGGAATTCCCGAACTGATTGAGGATGGCCATACGGGTCTTCTGGCAACTCCCGGCGACCCAGTTGATTGGCATGAGAAAATCCGGTTCCTGTTTGAGCGCCCAGATCTGTGCCGGGAATGGGGACAAAACGGAGCCCGCAAACTGCGCGCCAGCTTTTCTCGTGCCGCTCATTACGACCGCTTGATGGCAATTTATGGCTCGCTTGTTCCCGAGAAGGATAAGGTCGCGACCGCAGCAAGCGCACAGGACCTCACAGGAGTAATGCCGTGATCGACAATATGTTGCGGGCGGAAGAGTTGAAGGCGCCACCTCAGGCGGATAGTCTTCGGGCTCCTCGCGAATCCGCACACTACAAAGGCATCGCCGGTTCCAAATATTTCGATTGGCAAAACAAGAACGCGGTCTTTGCTGCCCGAATCGAGGCAAGAAAATTTGGCAGCTACGTCCGGCCTACGGATGCGGTCCTGGACTTCGGCTGCGGCGGCGGGCACATTCTTCGAAATCTCGCTTGTGCCCGGCGCGTTGGTGTCGATGTCAATCCGGCCGCTCGCGCCGCCGCCCTTCGGGCCGGAGTCGATTGTCGTGAGTCCCTCCATGATGTCGAAGACGGGGCGTTCAATGTTGTGATTTCCAACCATGCCCTTGAGCATGTCGAATATCCAATTGCCGTATTGCGGGCTCTTCGCAATAAGTTGCTCCCATCCGGAAGGTTAGTTCTGTATGTACCCATCGACGATTGGAGGAAACAGAAGGCGTGGAATGCACAAGACGTGAATCATCATCTACACACGTGGACCCCTCAGACGCTCGGTAACTCTTTGATCGAGTCCGGCTTTGGTCCGGATCAATTCTCCATTCATGTGGTCACTCACGCTCTGTTTCCGGGCACGATGGCGACCTTCGGCAAAATTCCCGAGCTAGTGTTCGATAAGTTTTGTCAGGTTTTTTCGGTTTTGGTCAAGCGGCGGCAACTTCTGGTGGTGGCAAGAAAGAACTGAAACCTCACAATCATTCAACATTCATGGTTTGGTCACAGAACCGAACCAGAAAAATCACAATCCTTTGAATCAGACACACCTGAGCGACGGCAGTAGTATCGGAGTGCTCCATCGTATTGTCCTGGTAAGCGTCTTCACGCTTTCGTTCCTGACCTATTTCGCTCCGGAGCTGAGTATTACACTACAAGCCGCTCCCTTGGCGCTGTTTGCTCTGTTAGTACTGTTCAAGGCGGTTTCTTCGGATTCTCTGCTCACCGTTTTAGCAGGATTTTTCGAGACTGACTCGCTCTTGTACGTGATCTTTCTATCGGCGTTAATGTTCTTAGCTTCTTTTCAATCTCCTTTTGACAAGGCGGTCCAGTTTTCCTTCCTGCTCTCAATTTCTCTCATCTTCGCAAGAATCTACATGACGATGGTGCCAATTCATGAAGTGTTAGAAGCGTTTTACTGGTCGGCCATATTGTCGATTCTGATTTTCCTGCCTCTGAGCCTTGCGACCATCATCCACTCGATCCTGACATTTGAGAGATTTTCACCGTTCAACTTTCATCCCAATCTGCTCGCGTTGCTGTTTGCTGGCTACCTTTGTGTCATGATTTGGAAATGCATGAAAAGGAGTTGGCCTTCACGGATACTCTCGGGGTCGCTCGGACTGGTTTGTGTCGGCGGCATTTTCCTCGCCTCTTCCCGAGGTGCAATCGTTGGAATTGCGGCTGCCGGTGTTTTTGGCGCTGCTCTGACTATCTTCGGGGCAAGCAAGCAGCGGCGAAAAAAGCTGCTCGGGGCAGTCTTAGTTACTGGAATTCTATTGTTGGCCTTGCTTATGTCCGTACAGAACCTCGAGTCCACACAAAATTTTTACACAGCACTGGATCAAGTCCTGGCGCTATCTAGTCCGGATCGGGGGCTCGATTCGGGGATGACGGGACGAGTGGATGTCTGGCAGGCAGCCCTGCGCGTGTTCAATAACGGCACTTGGCTGCTCGGACACGGTCTCAGATCCTCCGATGCGGCATTCATCAGCCCGTCCATCGATAACAGCTACCTCGTCATCCTTTACGACATGGGTCTGCTGCCGCTGATGTTGATCACTTGGCGATTCACCACCATTTTATCGAGAGTGGTGCGTAAGTATTTTCGGGCTGACCACGAGAGTTCCCGACATCTCTACCTGACTTGCAGCATGTTTCTCGTGGTGCTCCTGGTAACCGCCATAGTTGAACGCTCGTTGTTCGCAGTAGGAAATCCCTTTTCACTCTTGGCGTTTCTCTTCTTCGCCACTCCAACATCGATTTTCGAGTGCGAACGGGTTCATCTGGATTCCGATAAATCAGCTAATCTAATCCTCAACCGCATGGGCATAGACCTGGCCTGATTCGAATGCTCCAGGACAGCCTCACTCTTCTGACAAAATCATCCGCGCTTTCGAGCGAGGCGTTTCTGGGGAGAGCGTTGCGCTACCCGCTGCGATTGATGCCCGCAACGTTCGCCATGCCAATCGTGACGGGCAAACTGCGCGGTAAGCGGTGGATCGTCGGCTCTGGGATCCACCGTTGCTGGCTGGGTTCTTACGAGCAGGAGAAGCAACGACTGATCTCACGAGCAGTTCAACCCGGCTCTGTCTTTTATGACATCGGAGCCAATGTCGGCTTTTACACGCTTCTCGGCTCATTGCTGGTCGGCAAAGGGAAAGTATTTGCTTTTGAACCGGTGCCTCGCAATCTTTCGTACCTGAGGCAGCATCTGCGCTTGAATCGCATTGAAAATGTGGAAGTGCTGGAGCTTGCACTATCCGACAAAGATGAGACCAGCCTTTTTGAACTGGAAGAGACCGGAGCCATGGGGCGGCTTTCGGGTAAGGGGAATTTCACGGTGCAGAGCGCGGCCCTGGACTCTCTTTTGCAAGGCGGGAAAATTCTGCCCCCAAACTACATCAAGATGGACATCGAGGGAGCTGAGTTGCTCGCACTGCGAGGCGCACAGGAATGTGTTCGCCGATACCATCCGCAATTTTTTCTCGCTACTCATGGTCACGATACTCACAAAGAATGTTGCCGGTTGCTTGAGAGTTGGGGGTATGGAATCCGGGTGTTCGAGTTCACCTCGGATGGTCTCGGTGAAATTGTTGCAGTTCCTAGAACATGATTCTCAATCGCGAAACAGGCGCCTGCAGGTAGCCTCTGAATATTCTTAATCATGCAATCTGCCATCGGGAAATTGAACGTCGGTCCGACGCTGCGAGAGAACTCGAGCTACCCCGAACATGGGATGGCCGCAGAAACCTGCGTGGTTTGCGGCGGTTTGGTGGAAGGCAGCGGACGAGGAGATTGCTTGATTGTCACGGCAGGTGCGGCGAATTCCATCGCGATCGACGAAGACAAATAAGCCGGTCCAGCTCACCTGGTTCTGAGATATTCGCATTTCCCAATTCGTGCTGACTGCGAGATGAATTAGACATATTCTGAGTTCGCGAGAAAACTTATCTGATGCGCATTCTCATCTACGGAATTAACTTCACGCCTGAACTCGTCGGCAACGGCAAATATACCGGCGAGATGGTGGACTGGCTGGCGCGGCATGGGCACGAGGTGCGGGTGATTACGGCTCCGCCCTTCAATCCTGCTTACACCATCGGGCAGGGCTATTCGGCGTGGCGTTACCAGCGAGAAGAATTTCGAACCTCCACTGGTACCGGCACGTTTACAGCCTTCCGATGTCCTTTGTATGTTCCGCGTAATCTCTCGGCGCTGAAGCGGATTCTGCATATAGCGAGCTTCGCCGCCACAAGCTTTCCGCTGATGTTGTGGCAGATATTCTGGCGGCCATCGTTGGTTCTGGTAGTTGAACCGACGGCATCCTGCATCCCGGGAGGAGCGATTACGGCCTGGCTGTCGGGCGCGAAGAGTTGGCTGCACATCCAGGACTTTGAAGTGGATGCGGGGTTTGCGTTGGGACTCTTGAAATCGGATTTCTGGCGCAACCTGATCGTCGCTCTCGACACGAAGCTCATGTCGGGCTTCGATCGAGTATCCACAATATCGGGCAAGATGATGGAACGCCTTCACCAAAAAGGATTCCCAACCGAACGCAGCGTCATGTTTCCCAATTGGGTGGACACGACCATTGTCTTCCCCACTGGCAAAACCAGCTCCCTGCGCAAGGAATTAGGCATCTCCGAAAATGCCGTCGTCGCGCTTTATTCAGGAACCATGGGTCGCAAGCAAGGGTTGGAAATATTGGCAAAAGCGGCCGAGTCCTTGGCCACGAATAAAGATATTCAGTTCGTTTTTTGCGGCGAGGGGCCATATCGGGCGACGCTTGCCGGACTTAGCGCACATCTTCCGAATGTACATTGGCTTCCGCTGCAGCCCTTCGAACGGCTGAATGCTTTGATGAATCTGGCGGACATTCATCTATTGCCTCAGTGCGCGGAAGCTGCCGACCTGGTCATGCCGTCCAAATTAACCGGCATGTTCGCGAGTGGACGTCCCGTGATCGCCACCGCCCAGCAAGGTACACAATTGGCGGCCGCCGTGCACGATTGTGGCGTGGTCGTGCCGCCAGACGATGCGACACAATTTTCGCAAGCCATTGTCCAGCTTGCTGCCGATGCAGCCTGGCGAACCCGCCTGGGACAGAACGCCCGACGGTGTGCGGAAACAACTCTCGACAAAGAAAAAGTACTCACGGCAATTAATCTGGAGTTTCTGCGCGTTGCCGGATCCAACCTCGGCCCAACTATCGATCGGGCTGCGGAAAGCGCCGCGTTACGCGACGCGAGTTGACAGTCGTCTCGCAAACCGGCCAAAATCATGGTGACACAACTGGCCACAGTCTCCATCGCAAGTGCCGCTGCAATACTCGAGCCGAGCCAGCGACTCGTTCTGTCTCCAGATTGGCAGAGCCCGTTCCGGCAGGCGATCAAGAGGGCATTGGATGTCGCAGCCTCAACCGCACTTCTTCTTTTACTGTTACCGATTTTTCTTGCGATAGCCATCGCGGTGAAGGTCAGTTCCGCCGGTCCTATCTTTTACCGGTGGAAGGTCGTGGGCCGGGGAGGGCAGCCGTTCACTGGATACAAGTTTCGATCGATGGTCGCTAATGCCGACGCACTGCGCTCCGGACTGGCCACCAGCAACGAGATGAGTGGTCCAGTTTTCAAGATGGCGGCCGATCCCCGCATCACCACCATCGGCTCTTTGCTCAGAAAGTATAGTCTCGATGAACTGCCCCAGCTGTACAGCGTGCTCAAAGGAGATATGAGCCTGGTTGGTCCGCGTCCGCCGTTGGCCACAGAGTACGCCGATTTTACCGAGTACCAGAAACAAAAAATGGCCGTGAAGCCCGGCATCACCTGTTTGTGGCAGGTGAGCGGCCGAAATCAGATCAGGGACTTCGACGAATGGGTCCGCCTCGACCTCGACTACATTCGGCAATGGTCACTCTCATTGGATCTAACGATTCTTTTGCGGACTGTCGGGGCCGTCTTTTCGGGCTCGGGTAAATAGCGGAATGTCTGCGTCGTACCCAATTCGTTTTCAGGAGTGCATCGAATAATGCGCGTTCTCGTAACCGGTGGTGCTGGTTTCATTGGTAGCCACTTGGTGGATCGTTTTCACAACGAAGGTTTCCAGGTTCGCGTTCTGGACAACCTCGATCCTAAAGTTCACCCCCCGGGCGAACCGCCGAAGTTTCCCCGAGGCGTTGAGTTTATTCGAGGAGATGTAACTGACCGCGAGACTCTGCGCTTCGCATTGCGGAACGTCGACGTGGTTTCGCATCAAGCGGCCTATCAGGATTACATGCCGGACTTCTCACGTTTTCTGATGGTGAATGCCGTCGGTACCGCTCTTCTGTACGAATTGATCCTGCAAGATCGCATGAAGATTCGCAAGGTGATTGTGGCATCTTCGCAGGCGGTTTATGGCGAGGGGCAGTATGTCTGCCAGGAGCATGGCTCGTTTCTTCCCGTTCCGCGAAGCCCTCAGCAACTGCAGAGAAAAGAATGGGAGGTGTCCTGCGCAAAATGCGGACGGTGCGCCAGGCCCTCACTCCTGGTGGAGGAGCATGCCAATCCTTACAACCAGTACGCGGTCTCGAAACTTGCACAAGAGAAAACGGCCCTGGGATTGGGATGGATTCACGGAATTCCGACGGTCGCGCTGCGCTACTCGATCACCCAGGGTCCTCGCCAATCTCTTTTTAATCATTACTCCGGGATCTGCCGGATTTTTGTGAGCCACGCGCTGACCGGCCAATCGTTGGTGATTTACGAAGATGGACTTCAAACCCGCGACTTCGTTCACATCCAAGACGTGGTAAGCGCGAATATGCTCGTTTTCGAAAATGATGCCGCCGATGGTCGAGCCTTCAATGTCGGCAGTGGACGGCCAACCTCGGTTCGTGAATACGCGGAACTGGTGCGCAAGAAAGTCGGAAACGAAGTTGAATCTCGGGTCCCGGGAGAATACCGCACCGGCGATAACCGCCATAGCGTCTCATCCATCTCCAAACTCCAAGCTCTCGGTTGGACTCCCAAGCACGGTCTGTCCAATATCCTGGACGATTTTCTGCACTGGATTCAGCAAAATGGCGGTGTCCCAGACCAGGTGCAAGATGCTTACTCCCATATGAAACAGGCCGGGGTGGTCTTGGCCGCCGCTGACTAGCGCTCAGCTCTCCCCGTCGATTCACACCCTGTACTGTTCGATCTCTGTGTCGAGGTCCCATCTGATATGAGCACATTACCCACTCAGCGCAGCGCTGCAATCGCCGCTTCGCCCTTTCCACCCAGCGAGATTGCCTATTCCCAGGCATACTTCCGGAGCGTCGGATTAGTGCTTCGCCGCCTTCCCTTCGGATTGATCGACCGCGTAACCGAAGCCCTCTGGCAGGCCTACCTCAAGGGCCGCACGGTGTTTGTGTTCGGCAACGGGGGCAGCGCGGCGTTAGCCTCACACTGCGCGTGTGACCTCGGCAAGGGCACGGCAGTGAACGGCAACCGGCGCTTTCGCGTGCTCGCCCTGACTGACAATGTTCCGCTGTTGACCGCGTGGGCCAATGACGCGCGATACGACGATATTTTCGCCGAACAACTGACTCCCTTTATAGAGAAAGCTGACATTGCGCTGGCAATTAGCGGAAGCGGGAACTCGCCGAATGTGCTGAATGGCCTGCATGTTGCCAAGGGCGCCGGTGCGTTCACCATTGGCCTGACAGGTTTTCAGGGCGGGAGAATGAAAGCGCTGTGCGATCTCTGCGTGGTCATTCCTTCTGACAATATGCAAGTCATCGAAGATCTGCACGTTTCTGTGAACCACGCGATTTTCGCTTCCTTGCGTTCTCGCATCGCAGCGGCAGCAGATAACCTGACTCAGCAGCAGGCGTAACTGTTTCGATGATTAAAACGGTGCGATGACTATACGCAATTTGTGCAGCAGCATCTTAACGGCTGACCTGATTTGGGGAGTCGTGGCCATGCCCATCGCCTACCTGATGCGCTATGGTTGGGTGTGGCACGGGCCGCCGGAAAATTCTGCTCTGATCTTCCTGCCACCGCTGATGGCAGCCCTTCTCCTCTGGAGTCTGATGTCATCCTGGATGCGCCTCGACGGTTTTCGCGCCGCATGGGCGTTCCGTGCCGTCGTGTCGCAGCTTTTGCTGGCGATTTTAGTTCTGATGTCAATGCTTTTCGCGACCGGTTACCTGGCGCGTCAATTCCTCTCCCGCCTGGCCCTCGGATACTTTGGCCTGTTGCTGTTCGGCGGATTCCTGATTATCAGGGTGATTGCACGCGCGATGCTGGCTTCACGGCGCTCTCGCGGATTGGTTCGCAACGCCGTGATCGTTGGCAATGGTGCCTTGGCTCGCGAGGTGGCTGCCAAGATCGAGTGCCATCCGGAGATGCTTCGAAAAGTTGTGGGTTTCTTGAGCCCGGGCGACGATGCTTTTCAACCGGCTTCGAGCGCGAACCATCCCAAGCCGATCACCATGCCTTCGTATGACGTCGCGGAACAGCTCAAATCACAGGCGGTGGATGAAATCATTTTGACCGTGTCGGCTCCGGGTCATCCGGAAATCCGTGATCTCACGGCGCGCTGTAGCCGACAAGGGATTGCCGTGTGCATGGTTCCGCAGCCCTATGAGTTATACGTGACAAAGCCCACATTGATTAATCTGGATGGCCTTCCGTTATTACAGCTGCCGTTGATACCCATGGTTGATCGCGAACCGGCGTGGAAGCGAGCTTTCGACCTAGCGATGACAATTATACTGCTCCCGGCGTGCATTCCGCCGATGCTCATGGGAGCGGTTCTTCTCAAAATAAAAAAGGAAAAAGCGTTTTGTACCGAAAAACGTTGCGGGTATCAAGGGAAAGAATTCGCGATATACCGGTTGAATTCACCCCGCAAAGCAGCACAACTGCCGCGATATGAGCGCATGCTGCAGCGATTGAGCATCACCGAGTTGCCACAGCTATTGAATGTGCTGCGCGGAGAAATGAGCCTGGTCGGCCCGCGCCCGGAGGGCCTAGACCGGGCACGCCATTACACCGATTGGCACCGGCAACGCCTGAAAGTCAAACCGGGCATTACCGGTTTGGCGCAGGTATATGGTCTGCGGGACCAGCACCCTTCCGAGGATAAAGCTCGCTATGACCTGCAATACATACTCTACCGATCTCCATTTCAAGACATTTCCCTTTTGCTGCAGACCGCATGGACCCTCATAATTCGACTTGCCAGCTCACCGCGGCCTGGATCTTTGGACGGCATAACGGCGGAAACCGCCGGCGGCAACTTTCATGAACCTTTGATCCACGCCCACAGTCCACAGTCCAGCGCGGATTAATGTCAGTAAACGTAAGTGGTCATCACAATTCATACTCCGGTTCAACCCGACGCAAAAAGAACTTTATGAATAAGGCAAAGCGCGTACTCGTCACTGGCGGTGGCGGCTTCATTGGCCATCACCTCATCAAACGGCTCAAAGCTGACGGTCACTGGGTGCGAGGCGCTGATCTCAAGCATCCCGAATATGAGAACTCATTCGCAGATGAATTCGAAATTGTCGACCTGCGCCGCTGGGAAGATTGTTTAAAGGCAACACGAGCAGGGATTGATCAAGTCTACAACCTTGCGGCTGACATGGGCGGGATTGGCTACATTACGGCTAACCATGCCGATATTGCACGGAACAACATTCTGATCAATGCCCACATGCTCGAGGCAAGCCGGCAAAACGACGTCAAGCGCTTTCTGTTCTCCTCATCGGCATGTGTATACGCGCAAAGCAAGCAGAAGGACGCCGACGTCGCGCCCCTGCGGGAAGAAGACGCGTTTCCGGCTGACCCCGAACCCGGCTACGGCTGGGAGAAGCTCTACGCCGAAGAGTTGTGCCGTTATTACTGGCATGACTTCAAATACGAGACCCGCATTGTTCGCTTCCACAACGTATACGGGCCGTTGGGCACTTATCACGGAGGAAAAGAGAAGGCTCCTGCTGCGATCAGCCGTAAAGTCGCGCTGGCGGAAGATGGCGATGCCATCGAGATCTGGGGCGACGGCGAGCAGACCCGTTCTTTCATGTACGTGGATGATTGCGTCGAAGGGCTGCTCCGGATCATGGCTTCGGATTACCACGACGCTCTCAACCTGGGCACGGAAGAAATCGTGACCATTAACCGGCTGGTGGACCTGGTGTGCCAGGTAGCAAGCAAGAAGCTCAAACGGACCCACAATCTAAGCGGGCCTCAGGGTGTCAGAGGACGCAACAGTGACAATAGCCGGCTTCGCACCGTTCTCGGCTGGGAACCTTCCCTTTCCCTGAGCGACGGCCTGAAGAAAACCTACCCCTGGATTGAACAGGAGTTGCGCGAGGCGGGAAGATTGACTCACAAAGCATTGGTGTCTGCTCGGTCTTAGCGGAGTTGCAGCATGCTTATTGTGCGCAGTCCAGTACGAATTAGCTTTGGCGGCGGCGGCACAGATCTGCCCGCCTATTATGAACAGTTCGGAGGATCAGTCCTCAGCGTTGCTATTAACAAGTATTTCTATACCATACTCACGGGCAGGAGTGATGACAGGGTTCAAGTGATCTCTTCCGACCTCCGGGTTTTTGAAAATTGGCACGATATTGCCAACATGAATCTGCGCGGCAGTTCGTTGGAGATTCCGTTGGCTGTCCTGAAGGAGATGAATTGCGATATCGCGGTGGATCTCTTCCTGGCGTCGGAGATACCGCCCGGCACCGGTCTCGGCTCCTCGGCCAGCGTTTGCGTGAACATTCTCAAGACTCTGAGTATTTACCTGCACCGCCCAATCTCTAATTACGATCTGGCAGAGCGGTCCTTCTATATCGCGCGCCATCTCCTGGGAAAACACGTTGGAAAACAAGACGAATACGCTGCGGCTTTTGGTGGGTTGAATTTTATTTCATTCCATCCGGATGGAAGCACCTTGGTCGAGCCGGTGGAGCTCAACTCTGCCGTATTAGGGGAGTTGCAGCAGAACCTGATGCTGTTTTTCACTGGCTCGGCCCATCACTCGTGGACGATCCTCCAGGACCAGGAATCTTCGGCACGCAATCATACGGGCGGGGCAGTGGAAGCGTTGCACGAAGTGAAGGCGTTGGGAATTCGCATGCGCGCCGCCATGCAACAAGGAGACCTCAAAGAACTCGGGGCGCTGCTTCACGAAGGCTGGCAAGCCAAGCGCCGCGTTTCCACCAAGATCTCGAATGCGCGTATTGACGAGCTTTACACCTTAGCGCGGGAACATGGCGCTTTGGGCGGCAAAATCACAGGAGCCGGCGGCGGGGGATTTCTGCTTCTCTACTGCGAACCACAACATCAGCCACATGTCCGCGAGGCTATGCGGCAGCAAGACGTCCACGAAATGACTTTCCGCTTCGACCTCCAGGGAGCTCAGGCGATCGTTAACGACCCCTTCATAAATCGGGACGAGCGCCAGGGATGCATGTGGACCCTTGTGCCCGTCGCTGCCACCCCTCCCCGTGCTTAGCAGCTTGCCTTAGATATCGCAATCGCCATGAAAGCTTTCCTCCTGGCCGCCGGACACGGCACTCGACTCCGGCCGATCACAGACAGCATCCCCAAATGCCTGGTGCCAATTCGGGGCGTGCCGATGCTGGCCATTTGGCTCAGCGTGTGCAAAAAGCTCGGCATCGAAGAGGTTTTGATCAACCTGCATGCTCAAGCTGATGCCGTACTCGGATTCTTGCGCCAGAGCGGCGAGCACAATGTACGCGTTCACGTATCGGAAGAAAAGCAATTGCTGGGCAGCGCCGGCACCTTGCGCGCCAATCGCCAGTGGGTCGAAGGAGAGGATCTGTTCTGGATCTTCTACGCGGATGTTCTCCATCGCGCCGACCTCCGGGGAATGTTGCAGTTGCATCGCCGACACGGCTTAGCGGCGACCCTCGGCGTCTACGAAGTTCCGGACCCAACTCGCTGTGGAATTGTAAGCACGAACTGCCAGGGAGTCATCGATGGGTTTGTGGAAAAACCCAGGCAGCCGATTGGTAATTTGGCCTTCTCGGGATTGATGATTGCAACGCCAGAAGTATTGAACGTCATTCCCGACAGCAACGCTCCCTCGGATCTCGGATTCCACGTGCTGCCAAAGCTTATCGGTCAGATGCTTGCATTTCCTATCCGAGACTACCTCATCGACATCGGCACTTTGGAAAACTACCAGCGTGCACAGGCTACGTGGCCTGGGTTATAAGACGAGGCCGGGAGAACTCAACCCTATGTTGCGAGGAGTTGTTTTCGATCTGGATGGCGTCATCGTCGACAGTCATCCTCTTCACAAGCAGGCTTGGCGGGCGTTTCTTGCCAGCATGGGCAAAGAAGTTTCGGACTCGGACCTCGATTTCATCCTCGAGGGCCGCAGGCGAAGGGATATTCTGATTCATTTCCTGGGTGCACTTTCTGATTCCGAGATTCAGGAGTACGGCAAAAGGAAGGACCACTTTTTTCAGCAGTCGTGTGCAAATCTGCAAGCAGTGGTAGGAACGGTCGAGATTATTAAGGACCTCGACAAAGCGGCCTTGCGCATCGCATTGGCCACCTCGGCCAGCCGGAATCGCGCCCGCTGGACACTGCAACAACTCAAGCTTTCGCAATATTTCGATGTGGTTGTGACCGGCGATGACGTAATTGAAAGTAAGCCCGACCCAACCATTTACCACTTGGCTGCCCAAAATCTTCGCATCCCTCCGGAATATCTTCTGGCCGTGGAAGACTCCGTCTGTGGAGTTCTCTCGGCGAAAGCGGCGGGCTTGCGCTGTCTTGCGATTGGGAATGCCGCAAATGTCCCTGAGTTGCTTCAAGCCGGGGCGCATCGAGTGATTCCGAATCTTGTCAACTTATCGATTGCAGAACTTGAGCAGCTATTCACTGCCAGTTTGGGCTCAGCCGGCGGCTACGAGTCGGTCCAGGTATAACCGAGATTCTGTTTTACAACTGCTCAGATCGCCGCTAGAATTCCAGGATTTAAATCCACAAGAAAGGATGAGGCGTCCTCGTCTTAACGACCTCTCTAAAGTGCCTGTATGATCAACACCCGACTTGTTGTTTGCATGTCTGTTGTTCTCGGATTCAGCCTTCTATCGCTTGGCTGCGGTTCCGGGAATTACAAGCCGCCGCTCGGAGTCGTAAGTGCAACTTCAAATCCCCTGGTTGCACAATACACTCTCAGTCAATTTCATTCAGGGACCGCTTGGGTCGAGTTCGGAACCGACACCAGCTACGGCCGGCAGACGTCGGGCGTAACGGCTTCCGGCACGACTCCTTTGGGAGAAAAGCTGAGCATCTTAGTGGCAGGCATGAAAGCGCAGACCACGTACCATATGCGGGCACATGTGGACTGGACTGGTGGCTCGTGGGTGGATCAAGATCAAACCTTCACAACCGGCCCCTTGCCCTCGGGGTTCTCCCTGCCGCAATTCACCGTTACGCAACCAACCCCGGGTCTTACCCCGCAGCCCGGAGTGGAATTGCTCAGCCTGGTTACCCCTACTACTGCTCCTATGTTGCAGTCGGTGGCTACAGACCTTAGCGGAAACATCATCTGGTATTACATCGGAGGAGCTACTCCCGTAAAACTTATGGACAACGGGCACATGATCCTTCAACTTGGATCAGATCTGAGGGAAGTCGATTTGGCCGGCGACACCATTCGCGACGTAACGTTGACGCAGGTGAATCAGTCGCTGCAAGCCAATGGCTATTCTTTTTCTTGCCTCAGCTTTTCGCACGATGTGTTGGTTTTAGCCAATGGCCACTGGATCACGATTTGCCAGATCAGCAAGGTTTACTCTGGCTTGCCCGGGACTTCCGGGGGGCCCATCAGCGTACTGGGAGATGCTGTGATCGACATCGACCTCAATGGCAATGTGGTGTGGGGATGGTCGGCCTTCGATTATCTCAACATCGATCGCGCTCTCATGGGCTACCCGGACTGGACCCATAGCAATGCGCTCGTTTATACCGCGGATGGCAATTTGCTTTTGTCGATGCGGCACCAGAGCTGGATTTTAAAACTCGATTACGCCAACGGAACCGGTTCGGGAAATATCTTTTGGAAACTGGGGGAAGATGGAGACTACACCCTCGCCGGAGGTGATCCCAGCCAGTGGTTCTACGCCCAGCACAATCCGACTATTGTGAGCACCAACGGTCCGGTAACCACCTTGGCCGTCTATGATGACGGCAATCTTCGAATCGATTCCGATGGCACCTCCTGTGTGAACGGCGACTCCGTCCCGGCTTGTTACAGCCGCGCCACAATCTTCCAGGTGGATGAGAGCACAAATCTTGCCACCCTGCTCTGGCAAGATTTGCCCGGCTTTTATTCTTTTTGGGGAGGCAGTATTTTAGCCCTCCCGAATGGAGACGTCGAGTTCGACAATTCAGAACCGCACGCCCCTGCTGCTTACTCGCAGATTAATGAAGTGACCCAGACAAGCACGCCGCAGGTGGTGTGGCAAATGAACATTACGGGCGAATGGGCGTACCGCGGCATCCGCAACCCCAGCCTCTACCCGGGGGTCACCTGGCAGCAATGAAATGTACTGATCATTGCAAACCAGTTAAAAGCCGCTGCGGTGTGTTACATTTCACCCTCGGCATGGCAATGTTCGTGGTGATTGCAGGAGGCGGGACTCTGGAGGCTCAGTCCCGCCAAGAATTGGTTTTCGGATCTCAAGCACTCGGCGCGTTTGACGCTCCAGAACCGTTGCCGCAATCGGACGGACCAGGATCGCAGCCGGCAGGTATCGACGATTCATCTCGCGACAATTTGAAGACAGGCGTGGTCGAAGTCCCTCGCACGAACCAGCCTGATTTCAATGGCAACATTTACTACAAGAACAGACTGGAATTCTCGCTGGATGGCGGATGGCTCCCCATTAACATACCCTTTGTTTTCGACGTTTTCTTAGGCGATGGCTATAACATGACATCGCTTAAATATACGCTCGTGCCTATCATCGCCTCCATTCGTTGGCAAATGGATGATGTTGGTGGCCCTTGGATTTTTCGCGGCAATTGGGATCTGACGACCAGCGCAGCCGTCACTCTGATCCCACGGGGACCAGAAACACATTATTTCGCCTGGATCATGGGGATTCGGCGGAATTTTGTCCCGCGTCGTGGCAGAATCGCGCCCTACTTCGACGGCCGCCTTGGCCTCGGAAACATCAATGCCAAGGAGCCTCTGGGGGTCCTTTATGCGCAGGGACAGGATTTTACCTTTACCGTGAACATGGGGAGTGGCATCCGGTACAACTTCAATCCCCGTTACTCAATTTCGGCTGGCTTGAACTGGATGCACATTTCAAATCTTTATCTGTCTCAACCACAATTTGCCAACTACGGCATTAATGTTTACGGACCCATGGTCGGGCTCGATGTGCGCTTAGGCAAACCTCGCCACCATGCCTCCGAGTAGCGCAACCTGTTTCATAGTCTTGCCAGATTTTCACGGTAAATTGCGAAAAGGCAAAACGCTGCCTGCTCGTGGGTTATGGGCCTTGACGGCCATCGCAGTGTCGATGATGTTCGGCTGCGGCAACTCGCATGCAATTCTCAACTTCACCGCTCCTACGACCGCAACTGCAGGTTCCCCGTTTACTGTCACCGTAACCGTCACGATTGACGGCAACCGCGACACAGTGATCAACAGCCCCATACATTTCACCAGCAGCGACCCGGCCGCCGTGCTTCCGGGTGACTACAGCTTTACTCCGGCGGATGCCGGTTCTCATACCTGGACTAACGGCTTCGTCCTGAAGACTCCCGGCAATCAGAGCATATCCGGAAGCATCTTCGACGCCGCTGGCATTAACGGAAACGCCATGTTGACCGTTTCGCCATAAGGGCAAACAGCATTCACTCGCATCTGCCCGACTGCTCAACTCCTGAAGGTTTCGCCGGACGTGCCAAAGGCATGTCCGGCGATTTTGTTTTGAGGGTGAAAAAGTTCTACGCGGGCCTGCGCTCTTTGGCTCTTTGCAGCATCGTCTTCCTAGCGGCTGCCGACTTGCTGCCCGATGCGCTCTGCAGGCGCTCGACCGAGATTGCTGAGTTCTTCGGCGCCAATGTCAATCCATAAATCTTTTCGTTCCAGATCGCAGTTCGATCGGTTCGATCCCTGGATGGAATACCGTATCGCAGCTGCAAATTCGCCATCGGCGCCGCCAACCTTGTTCGCAGTCTTCCTTTACCATTAACAGCGTCGCACTTGGATTACGCCACCTGCCGGACAGCTTGCTCGTGACATGAACGTTGACGCCCACCAGCACTTTTGGATCTACAACCAGAAAGAATTCGACTGGATCGACAACTCCATGGCTGCGATCCGCCGCACTTTCCTGCCGCAAGATCTCGCACCCGAACTGGAGGCCAATGCCTTCGACGGCTCGGTCGTGGTGCAAACGCGTCAGTCCTTGGAAGAAACACGCTGGCTGCTCGATCTGGCAGCGCACAATCCATCGATTCTCGGAGTCGTGGGTTGGGCCGATCTGTGCTCGCCCGAAATACGAGTCCAGCTCAGCAATCTGACTCGAAATCCGAAGCTGGTCGGCTTGCGCCACATCGTTCAAAGTGAACCCGACGATCGTTTCCTGCTGCAGCCAGACTTCTGCCGCGGCATGGCCGCGCTCGACGAATTCGATCTCGCTTACGACCTCCTGATCTATTCCAGGCATCTCCCTATCGCGGTCGAATTTGTGCAGCGTTTCCCGCGCCAGCGCTTTGTGCTCGATCATCTGGCCAAGCCTCCCATCAAAAGTGGCGAAATGGATTCCTGGTCAAGAGGCATTCGTTCTCTTGCGGCTTCGCCCAATGTATTTTGCAAGTTATCGGGATTAGTGACTGAAGCCGACTGGCAGCATTGGACACCGCAGCATATTACTCCGTACCTCGATGTCGCTTTCGCCGCGTTCGGCCCCGACCGCCTCATGATCGGATCCGACTGGCCGGTCTGCCTGCTCGCAGCGTCCTACACACGTGCGATACAACTCGTAAAGGACTACATTCTTCCGCTTTCGCAGGAGTCGCAGGCTGCCGTGCTGGGCGGCACTGCAGCCCGTTTCTGGCGACTCAAGGCTCAATAACACCCGCGGCCATTCGGAAGACAATGCTTTACAATACCCGCACCACCATGCCCGCCAATGTTCTTCAACTCGATGCGCGCGATAACGTGCTGATTGCACTGACCGATCTCAAGAGTGGCGAGCCCGTTACCTTCGCCGGTCGCCACTACAATCTCTGCAAGAATGTTCCGGCGAAGCACAAATTCGCAACGCGGAATCTTCAGATTGGCGATGAGATCATCATGTATGGCGTTCTGGTTGGCAAAGCCGTCAAGCTGATCGCTGCCGGAGAACTCCTGACCACCACCAACATCCAACATCAGGCCGCGCCCTTCCACGAACAATCTGGGGAATACCATTGGCACCCGCCGGACGTATCGAACCGGGGCCAACAAACATTTCTGGGATATCGTCGCTCTGATGGCCAGGTGGGCACCCGAAATTATTGGCTGGTTGTCCCGCTCGTCTTTTGCGAGAACAAGAACATTCAAGTTTTGAAGCAAGCCCTGGAAGAGGAGTTGGGCTTTGCCGTGCCACAACCCTATCGCCGCCAGGTCGCCGAACTCGTGAATGCGTACCAAGGCCGAAAGCAAGACTCCGCGACCACTTTCGCCTCGCCTCCCGCGTGCAACCGGCTGTTCGAAAATCTCGATGGCATCCGCTTTCTGCTGCACGAAGGCGGCTGCGGAGGCACTCGGGAAGACTCCAATAATCTGTGCGGCCTGATCGCAGGCTACATTCATCATCCCAACGTAGCTGGAGCCACCGTTCTCAGCCTGGGCTGCCAGCACGCGCAGATTGGGATTCTTCGCGAAGAGATTCGCAAGCGCAATCCGAAATTCGACAAGCCCCTGTTCATCCTCGAACAACAGCGCAGCGGTTCGGAAGCCGCCATGATGTCGGAGGCGATCCGTCAGACTTTCTCCGGGCTCGTCGAAGCCAATAAGGCCCAGCGCACTGCGACTCCTCTCTCTGCCTTGTGCGTGGGCCTCAAGTGCGGCGGCTCCGACGGATTTTCCGGGCTCTCTGCGAATCCCGCGATCGGTCACACTTCCGACCTGCTCGCCGCTCTAGGTGCGAGAACAATCCTTTCCGAGTTCCCCGAATTGTGCGGCGTCGAACAAGAGCTGATCAATCGCAGCAAGAATCCATCCGTAGGGAATCGCTTTATTCAGCTGATGCGCGACTACGCTGCCCGCGCCGCCGCCGTACGATCAGGATTCGATATGAATCCTTCTCCCGGCAACATGCGCGATGGCCTTTTAACCGACGCCATGAAATCCGCCGGAGCCGCTAAGAAGGGTGGCACTTCTCCCGTCACCGCGGTGCTCGATTATCCGGAGTACTCGACCGAGCCCAGGTTGAATCTTCAATGCACCCCAGGCAACGATGTCGAGTGCGTAACCGCGCAAGTCGGCGCGGGTGCTTCGGTCGTCTTATTCACCACCGGCCTGGGCACGCCCACCGGAAATCCAATCGCTCCCGTCGTGAAGCTTTCTACCAACTCTGATCTCGCTCGCCGCATGGCCGACATCATCGATATCGACACAGGATCAATCATTGCCGGGGAAAAAACCATCCCGCAGATGGGCGAAGCCATTCTCGATTTCACCATTCAAGTGGCCAGCGGCGAACGTCGCACCAAAGCCGAGCAGAAAGCGCAGGAAGATTTCATTCCCTGGAAACGAGGCGTATCGCTCTGACCGCGCCGCTCGCCAATCCTTCAGAGTTTCGACTCGACGCCAAAGTTGCCGCCGTCACCGGCGGCGGAAGCGGCATCGGCCGAGCCATCGCCTTCAAATTTGCGGCGCATGGCGCGGCGATTTACGTTCTCGACATCAACCAAGAGGCGGCGGAAGAAACCTGCGGGCAAATCACAGCTCTAAAGGGCGCAGCCTTCGCCCATCACTGCGATGTTACCGATCAGCTTGCGGTGAAAACTGTTTTCCAGGGGATCTGCGGCCGCGACCGCGTTCACATCCTGGTGAACAACGCAGGAATCTCGCATATAGGCACGGTCGAGAGCACCACGGGGGAAGACTTCGATCGCATCCTCCGCATCAACGTCAAGGGTTTTTACCATTGCATGCAAGCGGTGGTTGGCCACATGAAAGACTCCGACGGCGGAGTGATCCTGAACATGGCGTCCATTGCCGGATCTGCCGGCCTGCCCGATCGCTTCGCCTATTCCATGAGCAAGGGAGCGGTCATTGCGATGACATATTCCGTGGCCCGCGATTACCTCGCCCATAACATTCGTTGTAACTGCATTTCCCCGGCGCGGGTCCACACCCCGTTCGTAGACGACTATCTCGAGAGGAATTATCCCGGCCGCGAAAAAGAAATGTTCGAAAAACTATCAAAGTCGCAACCCATCGGACGAATGGCCGAACCGGAGGAGGTCGCTTCTCTTGCCTTGTTCTTATGCTCCGATGAGGCCGCGTTCATCACCGGCGTTGATTATCCGCTCGACGGGGGTTTCTTCCACCTGCGAGGTTAGTGCATGGACTTGGAACTCAAAGATAAAGTCATCATTGTCACCGGCGGAGCCAAAGGGATCGGCGCGGCCATCGCGCGCGCATGTGCGGCCGAAGGCGCGGTTCCGGTCATCGTTGGCCGCGATGCCCAAGCGGGCGAGCAAGTGCAATCCGACCTGCATAATCACGGATCTAAATGTGAGCTGATTACCGTCGATCTATCGACTCCAGAGATCTGCGCGCAATCCGTCGACAAAACTCTCAATACCCTCGGCCGCCTCGACGCGCTGGTCAACAATGCCGGCCGCAATGACAAAGTCGGTCTGGAGCATGGCAGCCCAGCCGAGTACGTCGCATCCCTCAACCGCAATTTGGTGCATTATTACGCGATGGCCCACTATGCTTTGCCGCACTTGAAGAAGTCGCGTGGCGCCATCGTCAACATCGGTTCCAAAACCGCCGTCACCGGCCAGGGCAGCACCTCCGGCTATGCCTCGTCTAAGGGCGCTATCATGGCCCTCACCCGCGAATGGGCCGCCGAACTTTTGCCCCATGGCATTCGCGTCAACACCGTAATTCCCGCCGAAGTGATGACTCCTCTTTACCGCAGTTGGCTCGAGACGTTTCCTAATCCCGAAGAGAAGCTGAAAAATATTCTTTCCAAGATTCCGCTCGAAAAACGCATGACAACTTCCGAAGAGATTGCCGCGATGGTCGTGTTCCTGATCTCCTCGAAATCGAGCCATACGACCGGCCAGCATCTCTTCGTCGACGGCGGTTACGTTCATCTCGATCGCGCCTTGACCTGAGGACTGCATGAGTTCATCCGCTCCGATCACCGAACGCCGTTACCTGGTCCCGCTGGTTCTGGTGACCAGCCTGTTTTTTCTCTGGGCCATCGGCGTAAACATCAATGACATTCTCATCCAGCACTTCAGGAAGGCGTTCGGCCTCACCGATTTTCAATCGTCGTGGATTCAAGCTGCCTTTTTTGGCGGATATTTCCTCGCCGCCTTGCCCGCCGGATGGCTCATGGAGCGACTGGGCTACAAGCGCGGCATCCTGGTCGGCCTACTGGTCTGCGCCACCGGCGCAGCGTTGTTCTATCCTGCCGCATCGATCCGTGTCTATGCATTTTTTCTCTTCGCCCTTTTCGTGATGGCCTGCGGGCAGTCCGTCCTGGAGGTCGCCGCCAATCCCTACGTGACCACTCTGGGCCCGGAGCAAAGCTCCGAACGCCGCCTCAATCTGGCACAATCGTTCAATTCAGTAGGTGCAGTTCTGGTCGCGCTTCTGGGCTCCCGATTCATTCTCTCCGGCATCGAGCACACTCCCGCCGAAATCGCCGCCATGACTCCCGCTCAGGTGACGGCCTACCGCGTCTCAGAAGCCAACATGGTGAAGATGCCTTACCTCTTTATCAGCGCGATCTTTCTATTCGTTGCGCTGTTGATTTTCCTCACTAAGCTTCCGGAAATCCGCGAGACTTTTCTCGACCGTGCCGATGATTCCCAACCCAAGCTCGCCGGCACGCTGGCCTTTCCTCACTTAATCAAAGGCGTGCTCGCCCAGTTCTTCTACGTAGGCGCGCAGGTCGGTGTAGCCAGCTTCATCATTCGCTTCATCGAATTCACATTGCCCGGGACGTTCGAGAAAGCCGCGGCACACTATCTGCAACTTCATTTGGCGGGATTCATGATTGGGCGATTCAGCGGTTCGGCGATCATGAAGAAAATCGCGGCGCCGCGCCTGCTGAGTGGGTTTGCCGCTGGCTCTCTCCTCAGCCTTTTCGTCGTCCTATTCGCCACCGGGACAGCGCCTGCCTGGGCGATCGTGTTGATTGGATTCTTTCACTCCATCATGTTTCCAACCATCTTCGCGCTCAGCATCAAGAGTCTCGGCCCTTACACCAAGCTCGGGTCCTCTCTGCTGGTCATGTCCATCATCGGTGGCGCGGCCTTCCCGGCCATCATGGGACGAATCTCCGACGCGTGGAATATCCAGCACGCCTTCATCATCCCTCTGATTTGCCACGCTTACGTCTTTTACTTCGCGATGTGGGGATATCGTCCTGCTGCCAGGTCAATTGCCGCCGCAACTTTGCCCATTCCCGCCACAGAGGTCGAATGAAACGACGCTACTGCCTGACCCTCGACTTGAAAGATGATCCCGAGTTGATCGCCGAATACAAGCGCTATCACGATAAAATCTGGCCCCAGATCACGCGCAGCATAAAAGATGCGGGCATCGACGACATGGAAATCTATCTGCTCGGAACCCGGATGTTCATGATCATGGAAGTGAACGAAACCTTCTCGTTTGAAGCCAAGGGCAAAGCGGATCAACTCAATCCCAAAGTGCAGGAGTGGGAAGGGCTCATGTGGAAATTCCAGCAAGGCCTGCCCCAAGCCAAGCCCGGAGAAAAATGGCTGCTCATGGAACGAATCTTCTCACTCGAGAAGTAATTGTAGATTTGTGGAGCACAGGTGCCATCTTCTCGCCAGTTTTGCGAGAAGTGGGTTTTTGCCGAACCAGGCTATCCCACAATATTCACCAGCGTTCCCACTTCACCAATCGAAATCCGAATTTCATCGCCATGCCTCAGCGTAAAAGAATCCGGAGGCACGATGCCGGTTCCGGTAAGCAGAAAGCATCCGTTGGGAAAAACATTATCACGGTAGAGGTATTCCACAAGGCTGGCGCAATCGCGTTTCATCGCGCTGAGAGCCGTCGAACCGGCAAAGCTCACCGTGCCATCGCGCACAATTTCCAGGCGGATTTTGGTGGAAACCGGCGGGAGATTCGAAGAGATCACCACCCCCGGACCCAACGCGCAACTGCGATAGTAGACCTTCGCCTGCGGTAGATAGAGCGGGTTCTCTCCTTCGATATCGCGCGAACTCATGTCATTGCCGATCGTGTATCCCAGAATCTTGCCCGTCGGACTGATCAGCAAGGCAAGTTCTGGCTCCGGCACGGACCAAGTTGCGTCCCTCCGAATGGCAACCTTGCCTCGATGTCCCACGACCCTGCTCGCGGTCGCTTTAAAGAAGAGTTCGGGCCTTGCCGCCGTATATACCCGATCATAGAAATCTCCGCCGCCGGCAGATTTCGATTCTTCCATCCGCGCATCCCGGCTGCGATAATAAGTAACTCCCGCCGCCCAGACTTCCTGCGCGCCAATCGGCGCGCAAATCTCGAAATCTTCCAGCCTCACCTCCGGTAGTGAACCGGCTCGAATGATCGCTCTCAAATAGCTTTCGAGATTATCGCGCGCGATCAATTCATCCCAAGCGGAATCGGGCAACCGGTAGCTCTTGCCCTCGCGCTCGATCACACATCCAGTATCCGTGCGGTACAGCCTGATCAAAGGTTCAGACATCAGCCGCGATTTTACATGAAAGTAATGTCACTGCAGGCGGACTCCGGCGTCTCAGTTCCAGAACGGTCCGCTCCGATTGCAATCCACAACCAATCGTTTGTCATCCCCAATCCTGTGGCATACGCTATCTAGAGGAGTTATCTATGAGCACGATCGAAGTCAGCATGCCAGCCGAAATTCTCGAACTCACTCCATACGCTCCCACTCGTTCCACCATTACAGAAAAGCCCCTCAGCGCGGAAGAGTTGCGTAAGACCGAAACTTATTGGAGAGCCTGCAACTATCTCAGCCTCGGCATGATCTATCTTCAGGAAAATCCCTTGCTCGCAGAACCGCTGCGTCCCGAACACATCAAGAATCGTTTGCTCGGGCATTGGGGATCGAGTCCCGGACTGTCTTTTGTCTACATTTATCTCAATCGGCTAATCAAAAAGTACGACCTCGACATGATCTTTCTCGCCGGACCGGGCCATGGCGCGCCCGGAGTTCTCGGCCCCGCCTACCTGGAAGGCACCTATTCAGAAATCTATCCGGAAAAAAGTCTCGACGAGGAGGGCTTGCACGAATTCTTCAAGCAGTTTTCCTTTCCCGGAGGTATCGGCAGCCACTGTACGCCGGAGACTCCGGGCTCGATTCACGAGGGCGGCGAACTCGGTTACGTTCTTTCGCATGCCTGCGGCGCGGCCTTCGACAACCCTGAGCTGATTGTTGCCGCCGTGGTGGGCGACGGCGAGTCCGAAACCGGGCCGCTAGCGACTTCGTGGCACATCAACAAATTTCTGAATCCCGCACGCGATGGAGCGGTTTTGCCCATCTTGCATCTCAACGGCTACAAGATCGACAATCCCACGCTTCCGGCGCGAATCTCGCATGAAGAACTGGAGAACCTGTTTCGCGGCTACGGCTGGACTCCTTATTTCGTCGAAGGCTCAGACATCGACAGCATGCATCAGGCGATGGCGGCGACCACAGAACATTGTGTCCGAGAGATTCGCGAGTATCAGCAGACTGCCCGCCAACAGGGCGTCTCCAGCCGTCCCCGCTGGCCGATGATCGTACTGCGCTCACCCAAAGGATGGACGGCTCCGCGCGAAGTCGAGGGACATTTTCTTGAGGGCTTCTGGCGCGCGCATCAGGTGCCTCTGCCCGCGGCCAAAAAAGATCCGGTTCAACTTCGCCTCCTGGAGGATTGGATGCGCTCGCAGAAACCCGAACCGTTCTTCGACGGCGAGGGAAAGCTCGCTCCAGTATTTCGCGAACTCGCGCCCACCGGTATGCGGCGCATGAGTGCCAATCCTCACGCCAATGGTGGCCGCCTGAAAAAGTCGTTGCGCCTGCCCGACTTCCGCGATTATGCGAATCCAACCGACAAGCCCGGTACGACCCTGGCCGAAAATACGCGTCCTTTGGGGCGCATGCTGGCCGAGGTGATGAAGATGAATCCGCACAACTTTCGCGTCTTCGGCCCCGACGAAACTACCTCCAACAAGCTCGATGATCTCTACGCCGTGACCAAGAAGTTCTGGATCGAGGAACGCTTCTTCGAGGATAACGATGGCGGTAATCTCGCCAACGACGGCCGCGTGATGGAAATGCTCAGCGAGCACACGCTCGAAGGAATGCTGGAGGGCTACCTGCTGACCGGACGCCACGGGTTCTTCTCGACGTACGAAGCTTTCGTGCACATCATCGACTCGATGTTCAACCAGTACGCTAAGTGGCTGGAAATCTGCAATCACCTTTCGTGGAGAGACTCCATCGCTTCGCTCAACCTGCTCATCACCTCAACGGTGTGGAGGCAAGATCATAACGGCTTCACGCACCAGGACCCGGGATTCCTCGATGTCGTCGTGAACAAGAGCGCCAATGTTACCCGCATCTATCTTCCCCCCGACGTGAACTGCCTGCTCTCGGTGGCCGACCACTGCCTGCGCAGTCAGAACTATGTGAACGTGATCGTCTCCGACAAACAGAAACACCTGCAGTATCTCAATCTGGACGATGCGATCACGCATTGCACCAAGGGAATCGGCATCTGGGATTGGGCCAGCAACGACGAGTCCGGCGAACCAGATGTGGTCATGGCATCGGCTGGAGACATTCCCACCCAGGAGGCGCTGGCCGCGACCGCGCTGTTGCGCAAGGAATTTTCCGACTTGAAAATCCGCTTTATTAATGTTGTCGATTTGTTTAAGCTGCAACCTACCAGCGAGCATCCTCATGGCCTGCCCGACCGCGACTTCGATTCCCTGTTCACCGTCGACAAGCCGGTCATGTTCAACTTCCACGGGTATCCGCAGCTTATTCACCGCCTCGCGTATCGCCGGACGAATCATCACAACATTCACGTTCGCGGCTACAAAGAGCAGGGCAACATCAACACGCCGCTGGAGCTTGCCATCAACAACAACGTCGACCGTTTCAGCCTGGCGATGGACGTAGTGGATCGCGTACCGCGCCTGCAGAAGATCGGCGGCCACGCCAAGGAGCGGTTCCTGAACCAGCAGATCGAGTGCCGGAATTACGCGCATCAATACGGCATCGACAAGCCGGAAGCAACCGATTGGACTTGGCCTTACTGACATTACGACGGGTGCGGCACGCCGCAAATCACGCGCACCGTGTCCCGCGCGATCAGTAGTTCTTCGTCGGTAGGAATGGCGTAGGCGAGCAGCTTGGAATCTTCGGTGGAGATCATGCCTTCGCGGCCGATCGTCTGCTCATTCTTTGCGGCGTCAAGACACAGACCTGCCCATTCCATGCCGGAGCAAATGCGAGCGCGGACGTCAGGCGAATGTTCCCCAATGCCCCCCGTGAAGACGAGGGCATCGGCTCCGCCCATGGCGGCAAGGTAAGCTCCAATGTACTTGCGCGCGCGATAGCAGAAGACCTCGATGGCAAGGCGGACGCGACGGTCGTCGTGCTCGTTCAGTTCTCCCTGCAGCTCGCGCATATCGTTGGTCAGGCCGGAAATTCCAAGAAGACCCGATTGCGTGTTGAGGAGCGTGTCGACTTCCGAAGACGACAATCCCTCTTTACGCGCGATAACGCTAACGATGGCGGGATCGAGATCGCCGGACCGCGTGCCCATCACCAGCCCTTCGAGCGGCGTCATGCCCATAGAAGTGTCCGCTGAGGATCCATTTTTGATGGCGGCAGCTGAGCAGCCGTTGCCGAGATGCAGCGTGATGATATTGGTTTGCTGGCGGGTCAATCCGCGCAGGGCACGATAACGGAAGGCCACGTAGCGATGCGAGGTCCCGTGAAAGCCGTAGCGCCGGATTCGATAACGGCGGTAGAGGTGATACGGGATGGCGTAGAGATATGCCGGTTCGGGAATGGAATGATGAAACGAGGTATCGAACACGGCGACCTGCGGCACATCTTTGCCAAACAGATCGCGAGCCGCCAGGATGCCTTTGACGTTGTTGGGATTATGCAGCGGTGCGAGATCGATGCAGTCTTCGATGCCTTTGATCACGCGGTCGTCAATCAGGGTCGATTCGTTGAACAGTTCTCCTCCGTGGACCACTCTGTGCCCGACTGCCTGGATGTCAGCCGTGCTCTTGATCTCGGAAATGCGCGAGGGGTCGGAAGCGACGTAGCGTACGAGGTAATCGAGGGCCGCAGTCATGTCACGCAAAGGGGCAGTCAGGGTTTGCGTGGGATTGTCGCGATGCTGGATGCGGATGATGGCTTCACCGCCAATGCCTTCAACCTCGCCGCCGCAGATGCGGTCGTCTTTGTCCTGCTTGATCTGCTCAAGATCGGTGGCGATGATCTGGAATTTCAAGCTCGAACTTCCCGAGTTTAGAACCAGCACGTTCATGGAAACGCCTTTCTTCTCACAACAGCATCGCATGCGAGAGAGGCTGTGTCATCTCGCGGCAGCAGGAGATCACAGGTAGAATCGGAGAAATGAAGCCGGGTTGCCGAGGTTGGGCGATGGTTGCGGTGTTGGCGGCGCTTTCGACCGCGACGATAAGTGCTGCTCAAGCACAGGGGGCGTCCGTCACGCAACAGGAGGAGCAGTTGCACTTGCTCCTGCAGCAAGCCGCACAAGCGATGCACCAAGGCGATCTTGCGGCTGCGGCTGTGGCGCTGCGGCGGGCGTTGGCCATCGATCCTCATTCCATGGCGGCGCTGAACAACCTGGGCATTGTGCTCGCGCACGAGGGCAAGCCAGCAGAGGCGATCCCTTTTTATGAAGAAGCCCTGAAAATCCGTCCGGAAGACGAGACAACCAAGCGCAACCTGGCGGTCGCGTACTTCAAAGCGCAGCGCTATCGATCGGCATGGACGTTGCTTCAGCCGATGACCAGGAAGTATCCCAGGGATTTCCAGATTCTCTCTCTCTCCGGGCTGAGCCTGTTTGCTCTGGACCGCTACAAAGAAGCCGCGGAGTATCTGGAGGGGGCGAATCAGGCGAATCCGTCGGATCTGGAGACGCTCGACATTCTGGGCAAGGCTTATCTCAAGACGAAGAACTATAAGGCGCTGCCAAACGTGTTTGATCGGATCATGAAGATCGATCCGAACTCGGCGTCGGCGCACGTGATGATGGGCAATGCCTATGACGAGATGTCGGATCACGCCAACGCGATTAAGGAATACCAGGCGGCGGTGGCGGCCGATCCGAATTTCATGGGCGCGCATTCTGGGCTCGGTTACCTTTACTGGCGCGAAGGAAAAGTCCAAGATGCGGAAAAGGAAATGCGGGCCGAACTCAAGAACTATCCAACCGATCCGGTGGCGAATTGCATTCTGGGTGAGATTCTTTACAACAACTCACAACTGGAGGATGCGCGGTTGCATTTCGAGCAAGCGCTGAAGGCGAATCCGCAGTATGGAGAGGCGTTGTTGTGGTTAGGCAAAACCGAGATCGGGCTGAACCATCCCGAGAAGGCGATTCCACCGTTGCGCAAGGCGATCCAACTTGCGCCCGAGTATGCCGAGGCCCATTTCGTGCTGGGAACGGCTTTGCGCCAATCCGGGCACAATCAAGAGGGCGTGCGCGAGCAGAAGATCTCGGTGGCGATCCGGGGCAAACAACCAGCCGCGGAAACTGAAAAATCTGACGGACACTGATGGCGAGTGAAGAATTTTCATTCCCAAAGGCACTCGAACTTTCGGAGACGGGGTACGCCTCCGCTCTCGATATGTTGAAATCATCGACTTAGCGGCGATGCGCCCTGTAAAAGTATATTGCTCAATACTTTGCGGGTATAAGATTCTCCCGAGTATTACTGCCGTCGTCGTTATGGAATCGTTGATAGTGGATTTCAGGATTCGACATGGCGCCACAAGATTGACGGTGCCGACATCGCAGCCCGCTCACGGGACACCGGACTTTCGCAAGTCGTTGCTCGCCAACTTGGAGTGATTCAGCAAAGCGCTGGATCCCTAGTCGTAATCTCGTCAACAGGAGACCACTAGCTGTAGGAGGGATGAGGGATGGAGGAAGGGATTCCGAACAAGGGCCGAGTGGCCTGCGACTCGCAACCTTTGAAAAAAGGGATGGCGCTGGCGCATCAATAAAAGAGACGCACAAACAAGTCATTTGCTTTCAGTGCTTTACTTTGTTCCATGAATGAATCACTATAGCCCGGCTTTGGTGTGTGCACTGGCAAAATTGGGGGGTATGCCGCAGGTCCACGCCATCCCAATTCGGAAAAGTCTCCCAAAATGTTCGCCAGAAGAATATTTTTTTGCTTGGACAACTTTTTGCAAAAATGGTAGTTTAACCGTTCCAGCCAAGAGCAATTTGATCCAACGGGGTCCCACTTCTTAATTGTTGACGTTGTGTTCGTGGGAGGCCGAGCCGCAGATACCTGCGCGCTTTGTCTCTCGCCGAATTTGACCAAGGTGCGCGAGGGGGCGTACCTGTGTTCTTCCGCGGTATTGTGGAAGGAGCCTATGCGGAAGGTTGCCGAAGTTTTTCTCCTGGCAGAAAATCGTTTGCTGCGTGAAGCGTTGATTCGACTTCTTAGCAAAAGAAGCGAAGTGCGCGTGGTCGGCGCCAATGCTTACTCGCCGCATGTGCATCAGGAAATCGTTGCTGCGCGTCCCCAAATTCTTCTTTTAGATTCCAATGGCCTGGTTTTTTCCGAGGCCACCCTGATCTCAACCCTGCGTAGCGCGCTTAAGAATCTGCGCATCGTCATGGTAGACATGGACCCGGATGAAAACCTGTTCCTACGGGCGATCCGGACTGGTGTCGTGGGCTATGTGTTGAAGGACGCTACTGCTTTGGAAGTCGCCTCCACCATTAGCGCGGTTGCGGGCGGAAATGCGGTCTGTCCTCCATCGCTGTGCATGGCTTTGTTCCGTTGCATTGCCCAGCAAGTCCCAGCCGCTCCAGTAACGGCTTGGAGTTCAGACCTGGGACTCAGTCGAAGGGAACTGGAGATGGTCGATTTATTGCGTTTGCGGCTTACCAATAAAGAGATGGCTTTGCGATTAAACCTCTCGGAGCAGACGGTAAAGAATCACGTCCATCACATTCTGCAGAAAGTTGGAGCCCCGAACCGGTTCAGTATCGTTGCGCACTGCGAAAACTGGGGCCGGCGGGATCTCCGACCGGTTCCGCAAACACCTCAACGCCCCGACTAGAAACCGCCTACCTACATCGGGAGACCACATCTGAAACCTGATGCAAAATGAGAGCAGGATTTTAGAAGATCCTGCCCTCGTTTCGAGAATACTCGTTAAAAGTGGAAGCCGATCTGCGCCGTCAGGGCACGTGGCGTGACGTAGTGCGTGCCGCTGAAGGTAGATAGGAAGTTGTAGAGTGCGTACTTATTCGTGAGGTTGATCGCCGTCAGTTGCAAGCTGACTTTGTACTTGTCGCCGCCGAAGATATTGTCGTGTCCGACGGAAAGGTCAAACAGACTGCGCGGTGCGACGCGCGGCGGGTTATGGTCGTCGTTCTCCGTTCCAGGCGCTGGTATCTGTAGGAGCGATGATCCGTATTGGGAGGCTGGGCACAGATTCGTGCCCAGTGCAGAGCTTAGCGGAATACCGACCGGATTTGCCGGAGTCGGGAGCGACGGACGAACCGGCCCGCAAAATAGTCCCGCCTCAAACTGTTGATCTGCGCTGAGCCCTGAGGTATCTACGACCGTGTCTGTGCCCGCCGGGCCATTGGCACAGTCCTGTCCTCCCGCACAAGGCGCTGGGCCAGCGACTAGTCCGCTATCGTAGCGCCAGTTGAAACCGAGCCACGGTCCAACTTTCCAGGGCTGGTATTGCGTGTGAAACGTCATGTTGAACTTTTCGTCGTGATCGATACGGAACGGCCCAGAGGCAGATGGCACCGCGCCCGCCCCGCCTATCTGAGGAGTGAAAAAGCGCGCGGCCACGCTGGAGAACACCATGAGGGCTGAGAATCCATGGAGGTTCGGCACGCTGACGCGTCCCGCATATCCTGGAATCTTCGAGCGATCCCATTCAATCGGGAAGGTGATGGGGGTGGCGCCCAGCACGCTGAAGTCATAAGCATTGTGAGTGTATTTCCAAATATACTCACCGGAAAAGACGAGATATTTCCCAAAAGCCTGCTGCAAGCCGGCGTGGAATTCATTGCGCCAGCCCGGACTAAACGGAGTGATGCTGGAACTGCTGCAAAGAAGAAGCGGATTCAACACAGGATTGGCACAACCTTCGTTTGAAAGCACAAGGTTCTCATTGAAGGGAGTCTCCATGGTTCGCGCATACGAAACGCGAAGAACGGTGTTGGTCTTCTTTACGTTATAAGCGACACCTAGGCGAGGTTCCGCCTCCCGGTGCGTCGTGAGTCCATTGTAGAAATCACCTCGCAGCCCCAGGTTTAGAGCCCAGTTTCCTTTGGTGATCGAATCCTGAACGTAAAGGGCGAGTTCCTTCACATCGGTGTGCCCGATAAAGGTGTACAAACCGCTTGTTGGTGCCGGACAACCGTCCGCAGCAGATGGAGTCGGACGGGTCAGGTCATAGCAGCCCAGTATAGGAATGAAGTTAGCGTTTGCAGTGAAGGGCGCGGGGTAAAGAATCTGGTTCGTTGTCGTCGCGGTTGGGCACAGTGAGGGGTCGTTGACTCCTGGGTTGCCGACAAACACCGGCGCGCCGTTAGCGTCTACACAAGGTGCATTCAGCGTTGGATCGACCAGGCCGAAAGGATCCTTCTCGTCAAGAAAGGTCTGCTCGTAGGTGGCTCCAATTTTCAGGTTGTGAATCCCCTTCACGTAGGAAACATCGGACCGCAGCCCCGCATTTAGGAGCGTGCGCCTCTGACTTACGGTTTCGCTCTGCAGTCCCGGCGCTC
>Ga0335078_10000588_pt1 | contig 55754 bp, 54 predicted proteins | sample Lox_Sample_32_FD_206711 | JGI IMG/M metagenome (GOLD analysis project Ga0335078, IMG submission 206711) | Soil microbial communities from Loxahatchee National Wildlife Refuge, Florida, United States - Lox_Sample_3.2 | ecosystem: Environmental > Terrestrial > Soil > Wetlands | place: USA... | reverse complement strand
CCAAGTGCACTTTGTACTGCCGTCTGGGTTCCATGCGGGGCACTGTTGCTGGGTCGCCGTGAAGTACTCTCCGGTAGCCCAGAAGCTGATGTTGTCGGTCGCGTCAGGGTCACTGCTGACGCTTACATACTCTCCCCAGATGTTATCGGATGCGTCTGCCCCGGTCGCCGCCAAGACCTGCTTTGGCGTGCTTGCATTCCCGGAACTGTCGATCGTAACCATGTAAGGGCTCGGATAGCCGGTGACGTTTCCCTCGCTGAACGTGTAGCCGACATTCTCATTGGCGTCGATCGCGTTGCTCGGCATCCAGTAATAGATGGAGTAGTTTGGATCTGAGAAAAGTCCCAGGTACACGAGGCTTGGGCTGGTGGCTGGGCTGAGGGGTGCTGAGAACGCTGCGCGGAGAAAATTTAACGGTTTACGGTGACGGCAGCCAGACACGCAGCTTCTGCTATGTGAGCGACGAGATCGACGGCTTCATGCGGCTTTCGAGAAGCGATGAGCGTCTGCCGGTGAATATCGGTAATCCGGTGGAGTTCACGATTCTGGAGTGCGCGAAGCGTGTGCTGGCCGTGACGGGATCGAAGAGCAAGATCGCGTATGAACCCCTGCCCGAAGATGATCCCAGGCAGCGCCGGCCCGGATATCAGCAAAGCAAAAGCCCTGCTGAAATGGGAACCAAAGATTCATCTGGAGACCGGGCTGCGCATGTCGCTGGAGTATTTTCGGAAAGCGGTGCTTGCCGAGACGGCCGGGTAAGGTATTCAGTTACGGCGTGATTTCGAAGGCGACACCAGCACCGCCCGCTCCTCCCGTGGCCGTGGTACCGTATAGATTTCCCTTGCTATCGAGAGTCAGGCTGGCCGAAGGCTGGGCGCCGTCGGCACCAGAAAAGCGGTGCAGCACCGTGTATTTCCAGTTGCCGCTGGAGCGAGGCGCCAACTTGTAGACGACGCCACACCCACACTGCGCAGTCCCGCCCGCAGCTGTGACGCCGTAGAGATTTCCTGCCTTGTCCATTATTAAACTGCTGTTAGGCCCCCCGCCATTTACGCCCCCGGTAAAGCTGTATTGAATGGTGGTTTTCCAGTGACCGCTCGAGTCGCGGCTAAGCTTGTAGATCACGCCCTGGAGCTGAGCGCCGCCATCTGCTGCACCGTAAAAGTTGCCCGAGCCGTCCTGCAGAAGCCCACCCGGAATCGCCATGTCGTCTCCGGTGCCGAAGTCATGCAGTATGGTCTCTTTCCATTTTCGATTTGACATACGATGCAACTTATAGGCTGTGCCGCACCCGGTTTGAATGCATATGTCGCTCTTACCGGTGCCCCCGCCCTCGGTGACGCCATAAACATTGCCAGCAGCATCTAGAATCACACCCTGGTAAGCGCCAAGTCCGTCTCCTTTGTAACTGGGAAAATGGTGCAGCAGCGTAATGTTCCATCTGCCATCGTCGGGTGAAAGTTCGAAAGGGTCGTGCGCTATTCCGTACAGTTTTCCACTCGCACTCATAATCAGAGGCCCCATGGGACTCCCGAGTTCGCCTCGGTTAAAACGGTGGATAATGGTCTCGATCCAGTTGCCTGAACCTGGTCTCAACTCGAACACCGTCCCGTAACTGTATGGGCCACCACCTCCCTCAGTTGTGGCGTAGAGGTTGCCTGTCGAGTCCACGATCGGGGTGCTCATCGGTCCCCCGCCATCGTCGGAAAACGACGGAAAACTGTGCAGTATCGTTTCGGCCCATGTGCCGTTCGATGTCGGGGACAACTCGAAAACGGTGCCGTCACCGTACGTGCCACCACCGCTGGTGGTGCCGTACAGGTTGCCTTTGGCGTCCAATGCCAAGCTGCCCCAAAGGCCCCCGCCGTCATGGCCCATTCCGAAGGCGTGCACAACCCTATACTTCGTCCCTGCGAGGGCCGTGCTTACGATCGCTAGAACCATTAGGAGCACGCTAGGTGCACTCGAAAGAACCGATAATCGCCACGCGCGGAGCATTGGAGACCACCCTTTGTCGGACGCACGCAAAAGGGAGACGAGCGTCTCTACCTCACCACACTAATCATACCACCGACTAAATCAGCGGGCCGCCGATTGTTGTCCCTTCGGCGCCCGCCGCACAATGGAAAACGCGCTAATTCTGCTCGTTGACGGCATCAAAGTCAGGGTCGGATGCAGTAAAGCCTGACCCAAAGCATTGCTTGGGGGTTAGGAAGCACTGTGTTGCGTAGCCTCCTGTACCCTGGATAATAGGAACGAACGTTCGCGGGTTGCCAAAACCGGGCACGAAGAAATCATGGAGCGAATACGGACACAGCGTTTGGTTGCAACCTGAGACGTTCGGCCCATCCGGGGCATACCAATCCGCGTTGGGGTAGGCGGGGGGGCCCAGGCTCGATGAGGAGTCTCAGCTCCTTTTACAACTCCAGGAATCAGATTTGCAGTGATCTTGATCACTCAATGACGCGAGGTAGGCCCAACTTCCAAGTTTCAGACTGTTTACTGGCGGGAGGGAACGGCAGGATTTGCGGGCGCTGCTAGCTCGGCTCGACCGTCGTCTCCGCATCCACCGCTTCACACGCGATTAACTGATTCACTTGCTGGCGCTGCTCGGCGGTGCGGAGCAAGAACTGCACTCCCATGCCATAGCCGCGGTGCGTGCTTTTGACTTTGCCCTCCACGCGCAGCTTCAGATATTGCGTGCGCACTACGATTTCCACCGCGGTTCCTGACGGCAACGGCTCCGTGGTTTCGACGTAGCATCCCTCGGGTCCAATGTCGCTGAGATTGCAGCGTTGTGGAGCGCTGTTGCCCTGCGCGTAGACTTCGGCGCCAAGCCGGCAGGCGTGGCGGGTTTGCACGCGCCGGTCGGCGGCGGAAACCGAGGTCAATCCCAGTCCGCCCGGAGCGTCATCTTCTTTTGTCGTTTTCGCTTCTTCTGGCGCTGGAAGATGGCTTTGCAACCATGTCTTCAGTGCCTTCTGGGAAACCTGCGGCACCTGGGCGAAGCGGATCCCGACGCGGCCGGCCGCATCCTGCCACATCACTTCCCCGGACAGCCGGATCGGCGCAGAACTTCCGGGCAGAGAGAACTGGAAATACACTTTGCCGTCGACCGGCAGCTTCTCATCCGACTGCAGGGCCGCGCCACTCTCGGTCAAATCCACCAGCGTCGCGGGAGCATTCTCGGTGGCCGCGAACGCCACCGAAGCCGGCGCCTTTACCGGAACCCGCGGCTGGCGGCGCTTTTCCCGGCGCATCAAGGTTCGCGCCGCCTTCAGGCTGGGCGCGGCGCGATCGCGTGAAACCGGCTTATACAAAACAAAACTCACGCCGCAGGCGAGCACGGGCCGCACCTGGCTGCCCGCGTTGGCGATGGCAATAATAACCGTCCCCTGATTCGCCACCGTGCGGCGCGTATGGTTGATCAGTTCCACCGCGGCAGCTTCGTCATGGCAATCAATCAGCAAGCCGTCGAACGGCTGTTCTTCCAGCCGGACCGCGGCCAGCTTCAGATCGCCGCAAGTCTCTACGCGGATTCCCAGTTCATGCAGTATCAGGCTAAGCACCTGCGCCGCCTGCGCGTCCGAGCACACTAAGAGAGAGGTAAGCACTCCAGCCGATGTTAGGAGCCGAATGTAACAGCAACAAGTTACTGGAGTCACGATTTTCCCCAGGCAGTGACTTTCGTCATCTGGAGTTCGGATGCATTACCCGCTATGTTCGCTGTGACTCGTTTCCGCCGCCAAGCTTCAACAGATCATGTCTTCACGAACCGCCAACTGGATGATCGGAGCCGGCGCGCTGATTATGTTCCTGGCGCTGTGCTTCGTGCCTTCGCTGGTGGGCCAGCATGCCGATCCGGAACTGATGCTTCCGGGCGTGGGATTGTTCTCCTGCGGCGCCCTGTTTCTGGCCGGCGGGATCTACTTGAAGGCACGGGGAGTAAAGGCTTCGATTGAGGCCGGAGACTACGCCAAAGAGTCGGGCACGAAGCGTGGCAAAAGCGGCTGCGACCTGTGCGGCAGTGAAGCTCCGGTGATTCATTGCAAAGTCCATCAGCAGCATCTCTGCGGGAATTGCCTGGCCGAACATTACGACGCCCGGTCGTGCGTGTATGCTCCGACCACCCGCACCGCCACGGCGAAGAATCGCCGGACGATGGCGGCGGTCCGCGGCTCCTGAACCAGTCTTTACCACGCTGCTTTGCCAAAGTGACCGAAGTCAGCCCCGCCCGATTACGTTACGGAAGTCCAATGATTTCGCCTGCTCCTTTCGTGCTTTGACGCTCCCTGACCCTCTCCATACGATGAGCGTACATGCGGGTTGGCCGGTGGGCTGCAGATGCGGACCTTCTCCTTCTACGCCATACACGCTGAAGGACGCCAGGCTCAACCCCGAGATGGCGGTGAGGACGGAAGCCACCAGGATACAGGCGGGTTTCCGGCAAACTCCCCGTAAGGAAGACGAAGAGTGGACTTGATGAAAGGGCCTATGGCTTCGCGCGGCACCAAGGGGTTTTCGCTGATCGAAATGCTGATCGTGATGGCTATCATGCTGATTGCCAGCGCTATCTCCATCATGTTCATCCAGCCGCTGTTGTTGCAGGCGCGGCTGACCAATGCCTACAACACGGTGCTGGCGACTCTGCGGCAGGCGCGCGATATCTCGGTGGCGCAGCGCCAGATTTATTTTGTGACTTTCAGCAATGCCGCGGTGCCCAACACGATTTCGATTACCCAAGGCTCGACCGGAGCGGTGATAAGCACCTATTCGCTGCCTTTGGACATCGCATTCACCACCATCGCCGGCTTCCCTGGACCCCCCAACGCGCCGGATGGTTTTGGCGCCGGCTCGACCGCGATTGACTTCGATCAGGGCATCGTCGGCGGCGTCAAAAATGTCATTTACTTCTATCCCGACGGATCCGGCGAGGACGTGCTCGGCAACATCAACAATGGCGTGGTTTACCTAGCCCGACCCGGACAGCTCTACAGCGGGCGCGCACTCACGGTCTGGGGAGCGACCGGACGCATACGGGGCTGGCGTTTGTATAACAACGGCGGAAATAAGTACTGGAGGCAACAGTGAAGCGCGAGAAAACGACGGCGAATCAACGGCGCAGCCACGGCGAGCAGGGATTCACTCTGGTCGAGGTGTTGATGTCCATCGTCGTGCTGAGCATCGGATTGCTCAGCCTGCTTGGCGTGCTGGGTATCGCCATGGCCTCGACGCAGACTTCGCAGCAGGATTCGACCGCCAAGCAACTGGCCAACGAAGCCATGGAAGGCATTCTGACCGCGCGTGAGACTCAGAACGCCACCTGGACGCAGATTCAGAATACCGGCAGCGGCGGCATCTTTGTGCCGGGATTTGTGGCCATGAATTGCGCCGGAGTGGATGGCATCATCGGCACCGCGGATGACACCGCCTGCGGTCCGCAGATTCTGGAGCAACCGGGACCGAGCGGCGTTTATGCCGGAACCTGTCCCCCCGACGTTTGTTATCCCCTGACCAACTATACGCGCCAGATCCTGATCGCCCCCGTTTTCGATGGTGGCGGCAACCTGATTCCCAGCTTGCGCCAGGTCAGCATCACCATCCAGTACGTCCCCGCGAACATGAAGAAGGCCAAGCAGTACATCATCAACACCTATATTTCGCAATACCGGTAAAGGGACCTTATGAAGCGACCCGCTACTTCAACTCGCGGTTTTACTTTGATCGAGATGATGATCTCCCTGGCCTTGGGGGCGCTGGTACTGGGCGTGGCGGTGCAGTTGTTCAGCCAGGGCGTGAACGCCACCTGGGTGATCTCACAACGCGCGGAGATGCAGCAGGATCTGCGCTCCGCCACCGACTTGCTGCTGAAGGACGTCAGCCTGGCTGGCTCCGGCCCGCCGGTTCTGGCGCAGGGCATCGCGCTGCCCACCGGCACCGCGAACCGGCCGCTGTACGGCTATGCTCCGAGCTGCACGGCCTATGACAATTGTGCCGGCCTGGCGGGCACCGGCATCGTCTATCCCTGTGCCTCGAACGTTGGTCCCTGTATTCCGACCCTCTACGGCATCATCCCGGGTTTTCAGCAAGGAATTACTCCCCCGGGCAGCCCCTCGCGCAGCGATGTCATCACGGTGGTCTATGAAGACACAGTCCTCGCACTGAACTGCTACACCGTCACCTTTCCGGCGCCGCCGCCCACGGTGAATCCGGTGACCTTCACGGCGCCGCCGAATCCGCCCCCAGCTAGTTGCATCCTGCCCCCGAATCTTGCTTTTCCCCAGGCCGTGGATGATCCCGTGGTGGGCTTGAAATCTGGCGATCTGGTGCTGTTCTCGAACTCCGCCGGCCAGGCGATAGCGGAGGTAACCACGGCGACCGGCGGCGGCCCTTATACCGTCACCTTTGTGGATGGCGATCCGCTGTGGTTGAACCAGAGCGGAGCGCCCGGCGACTTATCTACGATTACCGCCGGCGCCACCACTGTCGCCAACCGAATCTATGTGATTTCTTACTATCTGTGGCTGCTGCCCGATCCTACCGGTGCGACCGCTGGAACTCCCGTCCTTATGCGCCAGGTGAACGGACAGACGCCGGTGCCGGTGGCGGAGAATGTCGTTAACATGCAATTTACTTACGACACTTACAACACCGACGGCACCCTGCTCAACAATGCCGGCGATGCCGGATATTCGGTGGGCACGTCGTTCAATTTGATCCGCAAGGTCAACGTTCTGCACCTGACCATCCGTAGCCAGATGGCAGGCTCCAAGACTGCCATGGCGCAGACCCGGGGCTATCAGAGCTTTGATCTGCAGACTTCGATCAGCGCGCGCAATTTGAGTTATCAGAACCGCTATGGAGTGAACTAGCGGGAGAAGTGGGAGACGGTTTAAGTCATGGAAACGAGGAGTTACACGATGCGTAGCACTAAGGCTGGTTCACGGGGATTCACCTTGATTGCCTCCCTGATGCTGTTGTTGATTTTGTCGGGAATCTCGATCGGCCTGCTCATGATGGTCAATACCGAGACCTCGGTGGGCAGCCAGGATCAGAAGAACAATCTGGCCTTCCATGCCGCCGAAGGTGGTATTGAGCACATGACCTCCGACCTGGCCAGTTTGTTTCAGAACATCCAGGCGCCTACCGCCAGCTCCATCGAAGCGCTCAGCTCGTTAGCGCCGACCAACACCGCGCTCATGAGCTATCCGGTTTACTCGCTGACCCCGGCACTCAACGCCGACGGTTCGCTCGCCACCGCTTTCGGCCAGATTGCGACCGGCCCGTATGAGGGTCTGTACGCGCAGATTCTTCCCGTCTCTTTGCAAGTTACGGCCATGGGTCCGTTGGGTGATGAAGTGAATATGTCGCGCACCGTGGAAGTGGCGCTGGTGCCGGTGTTTCAGTTCGGTATCTTCTCCGACAGCGATCTCAGCTTCTTCGCCGGCCCTCCGCTCGACTTTAATGGCCGGGTGCATACCAACGGTGACTTATACCTGGCCGAGGGTGACGGTTCGGCTCTGACTTTTCACGATAAGGTCACAGCCTGGGGAAACGTGGTTCGCTGGGAACTGGCCAATGGAAACCGCACCAACGCGGGCACGACGCACATGGGCGACGTTGATCTGCCGACCACCAGCCAGGGCTGCGATGGCAATCCCCAGCCGGCCTGCCGCAACATGGGCGTGGATAACAACAACGCCACCAACGAAGGCAGTATCACGGTGGGAGCCGCTCCCGCCACCTGGACCACCGGCGGGCAGAGTGGGGCCTGGCCGGGCATCTCGGTCGGAACCTATAACGGCTGGATTGAGGACGGAAACTACGGGTTGGTCGGGGGCACGGGAGCTAAACAGCTGACTCTGCCTTTCGTCAGCGGGACGGGAACCGCTTCCACCAGTCCGCAGGCATTCGAAATTATCCGCCGGCCGCCCCCGGGAGAGTTGACAACATCGCTGCTCGGTTCGGCGCGTCTTTATAACGAAGCTTCGATTCGCGTGCTGCTCTCCGACGATCCCAACGAGCTGCCTCACCCTGGCTTCGCCAGCGGCGCCTCCGATCCCAACAACATTCGCCTGGCCAACTTCAACGACGCGACCAACGGCGTCAACAATCAGTATGGCGTGTTCCCGACCTCGGTCCCAACCGGGACCCCGGGTTTGCCGGCAGGGCATCAATACTCGATGTACTTTGCCACCGCGACCACTGCTGTTCCCGATCCCGCAAATTGGGCCGGCAGCAACACCACATTGCCGCCGGACTGGCTTTATCAGCCGCTCGCGCCGCTGGCCGGTGACGTAACCCTGTTTGACGCGAATGCGCCCATCATGGCGCAGAACCCCGCGGGCGACAACCACGGATTGACGACCGCGCCGCTGAACATCACCCTGTCGCAATGCAACAGCTCGAATGGCAGCTGCGCTGCGGCGGCGCCTTATCCCTTTTACACGCCGCTGGCCTATCCCACTCCTCCGCTCAGCAACACTAACTGGAACCTGCTCGACGGCTATCTGCGCGTGGAATATCGCGATGCCGGCGGCGCATATCATCCGGTTACCGCCGAGTGGCTGCAGTTTGGCTTTGCCCGCGGAACGGTTCCTCCGACAGTGCCCGGCGGCAATCCGATCAACCCTAACGCCATCCTGCTCTTCCAGCAGCCCGCGGACCGCAATGCCGACGGAGCCATTGACCTGGTCGGCCAAGCCCCGAGCTGTGCCAAGGTCAGCGGAGTCTGGCACTGCGTCAGCGGCAAGCCGCCCGAGGCGACCAAAGACGTGGCCACAACTCTTGCCTGGTATGGAGACAGCACCGCGCCGAACGGCCAGAGTCCGAGCATGTTTAACTGGTATCCCATCAACTTCTACGACGCCCGCGAAGGCGAAACCCGCGACGTGGTGCAGGGCGTCTCCTGCACTCCGGCGGGCGTGATGAACGCCGTGGAACTAGACGTGGGCAACCTGCAGCGCTGGCTGAATGGTGCGCTCGCGGGCAGTGGCAACCTGGTGGACTTTACCGCGCAGAACGGATACGTTTTGTACTTCTCCGATCGCCGCGGTATGCTGCCTAATCCGAACGGCACGCAGGTGGATGCTGCGGGCACGAAGACCGGCGACGCCGGCTTCGAAGATACCATCAACACCGGTAGCCAGGTGGGCACGCCAGATGGCGCTCTGATGGCGGTTCCCGCGGGTAAACTGCAGTCGCCGGAAGATGACAACTACAACACCAGGCTCGACAACTTCGGGCCCGGCAACCTGGGGTTAGGCCTGGGCTACATCGGTGTTGCTTACACGGCAGGCAACAACATAAACCGCCTGGTCATGGCGAATGCGGCGGCGCCGAACCCGTACCTTACGGTTGCCCCGGGCCGCATGCCGAGCTGCTCGGTCGCTCAGAACAACTGGATCAGCGGTGCGCGCCACGTTCTGCGCCTGGTGGACGGATCACTCGGCAACGTGCCGGTCCGCCCCGATAACGGCAAGGGCGGCTTCACCGTGGGGGCCGAGAACCCGGTTTACATCATGGGCGATTACAACAGCAGCGCGGCGGATCCCACATGGAACAACCCCAACGCCGCCGAACCTGCGCACGCGGCTGCCGGCGTTATCGCCGACGCAGTCACCATGCTCTCCAACAACTGGTCGGACCTGCGCAGTCTGAGCTCTCCGAGCAACGATGCCACCCGTCCCGCCACGACCACCTACTATCGCGTCGCGGTCGCCGGAGGAAAGAACCTGAACTTCCTGGTGAATACCTGCTGCGGAGCGTGGGCAGTCGGCGACTGGGGCACCGATGGCGGCCTGCACAACTTCCTGCGGCAGCTGGAAGCCTGGGGCGGCCAGACGCTGAACTACAAAGGCTCGATGGTCAGCATGTACTATTCGACCTACGCTACCGGAACCGACAAGAACGGCGGCGGCACGGTTTATGAACCGGCAACTCGAAACTATGTCTTCGATCCGCTGTTCACCCAGCCGCAGAACCTGCCGCCAGGGACGCCGCTATTCCGCGACATTGACAACCTGAGCTACCGGCAGAGCTTCACCGCGCACACCGGCTGCTACTAACTCAGCCCTCACTGGCCCAGACCCCGATCCTGCGCAGCAGGATCGGGGGTTTCTTTCTTTGGCCGCGCGGCCCTTGCCCCCTGAGGCTGTTCCACGCAACCCTTATGGTGCAGCAGGTTTGCCGCTATCCGGTGACGAAGCAAACTCCTCCCCGATCCAGCGCTTAAACGCGGTCAGATTCTGCGGACGTCCCAGGAAGTTCTTCACCAGATCATTGGCCGACATCGAACCGCCCGGCTCGAGCACCAGCCGCCGGTAGCGCATGGGCGCCTCGCCCGCCAGCAGGTTGGCATGATCGAACTGCACGAAGAAATCTTCCGCAATGACCTTATCCCAGAGATAAGTGTAATAGGCAGAAGAATAGCCGGACAGATGTCCGAACGACGAGTACGGGTGCGTCGTCGGAAGCGGGTTGAACAGCGTGTACTGTTTCTGATCGCGCTGCCAGACGGTGTCCGGGTCCACGGCTTGGGGCTTGTCCTTGTACACGTCATAGGAGACGGCCGTGAAGCTGTTCTGCCGCATGACCCAATTGCCGCGCCCGAAGGCGGAGGCGCGATTCATGCGCGCCACCAACTCCGCCGGAATGGGCTCGCCGCTCTGATAATGATGCGCAAAGGAGGCCAGCACCTGCGGGCTGCGCATCCACTCCTCCAGCATTTCCGACGGCGCTTCCACGAAATCCGACTCCATGGTGATGCCGCTGATGCCCGCCCATGCCTGCTGGCCGCCAAGAATCGAGTGCATCAGATGACCGAACTCATGAAAGAAAGTCACCACGTCGCCATAATCCATCAGTCCGGGGTCGCTCGCGCTCGGCGCCGGAAAGTTGCACAGCAGGATGGCCTCCGGCAGTTGCTTGCCGCGGATGCCATCGAGCACCGGCAGCATCTCCGCGTGCGTGAATTTGCCGCTGCGGGGATGCATATCCAGGTAGAAGCGGCCGATCGGCCTGCCCTGATCCATCACATCCCAGGTCTCAACCGCCGGATCCCAGGCCGGAACATTCTCCTCCTGGCGGAAGCTCACGTGGAAAAGCGTCGCCGCCGTATCCAGGATGCCTTGCTTCACGCGCGCGTACGGAAAATACGGCCGCACCGATTGCGAATCGAAGTCGAACTGCGAGCGCCGGACTAATTCCGACAGATAGGAATTTTCATAATCGCCAATGTCTTTGGCCTGGGGATTGGTCTTACGTTTTTCGGCGAGCAGCATGGTGAATTCTTTTTCCGAGACCGGCCGCGCCGCCCCGTCAACCTGCGCAATGAAGTCGCCGATCTTCGCGCCCCGCTGGATCATCTTGTCGGCGGCATTGTAGTCGGCCCAGGAGCTGTAGCCGAGCAGGGTGGCAATCTCGTAGCGGGTTTGCAGCATGTTCTTCAGCACGTCGCGGTTGGCGGGGTATGCCCGGGTGTAAAAAGCCTCCCACAAGCGGCGGCGCAGTTCATCGCTCTTGACAAACTGCAGAGCCGGTAACATATCGGGATAATCCGTGGTGATGACGATGGCGCCATCCGGGCCCGGCTTGTGCCGGTCAAGATAATCCTGGGGAAGGCCGTCAAGTTCGGCCCGGTCGGTGACGCGAACCGTATTCCGGCTGTCATTGATGTTGCGCTGGAAGGTGGACTGTTCGTCCGTGAGCCGGTCGTTCAATTCCTTGAGCTTGGCGCGCGTGGCGTCGTCTTTATCCACGCCGGCGAGGCGGAACTCGAGCAGTTGCCGCTGCACGTAATAGCGCGTGGCGGCGTCGGCCTGCGAAACATCGAGCGCCGCGAGCGCATGATAGACCTCGCGATTCAGCGACAGGGCCGTGAAGGCGGCGCTTACTTTACGCGTCATCGCAGTGGCATGATCGCGGAAACCGGCGTCGGGATGCACGGCCTCCATCAGGCCGGAGAAATAAGCCGCGGAGTTCAATTGATGGGTCGCTTCATCAAAGGGCGCTAGCGTGTTGTCAATTGTCCTCGCGCCTCTGGCGGCGACGGTCAGGTCAACTTGACGCTGAGCAGCGGCGATGCGGTCGTTTTCGATCTTCTCGAAGGCCGCGACGTCGGGTTTGGCGCTCCAAAGCGGAGGCTGCGACGCGGGAATGGTTTGCGGCTCGGCGATTGCAACCAGAGAAAAAAGCAGTATCAAAGCGGCACAACGAACCAGAATCAACATAACACCTCGCCCATGTGGGTATTCCAAGAGATGTGAAACCCTTTAATATACGCGATGCTTTCGGTCGTGCGCCAGTTGAGCGGGTACGAGAGCCGCGAGTCGGTTGAATTTCTCTGGCATCATCCCGTCGCCCCGCGTTTTCTCCAGCGGGGCGAGGGATCTCCCAAGGCGGGATTTCTGCTGAGATCCCTCTCTCCGCCTGAAAAGCAGTTTCGCTCGGGATGACTCCGTGGGAAGAGAATTCAAACTTTCCGCGGTTAAATTTCAAACTCCAGCTTCATGCCGTCGTACGAGAGGCGCACATGCGGCGGCAGCGAGGCGTTGGTCGCCTCATGCGGCAGGTCGTGGCAAATGTGGGTGAAGAACGCCCGCTTAGGCTTGACACGCTCCACAATGCGCAGAGAATTCTCGACGGTCGAATGCGTGGGATGCGGCTTGTGGCGCAGCGCATCCAGAAACAGGATATCGAGATCTTGTAATTGGGCGAACGAAGACTCGGGAATATCGCTGTGATCGGTAAGGTACGCCGCACTGCCAAAGCGGAAGCCGTCTATCTCGGTTTCGCCATGAATCACCGTCACGGGTTCAAAGCTCGCGCCAAATAATTCCACTGGTCCGCTGACCGGCCGCAGTTCCACCTGCGCCAACCCGCCGAACTTGTAGTTTGCGTCGAAAATGTAACGGAAGGTGCTGCGGATAAAGTCAGCGGCTTCGGGGCGGGCGTAGAGTGGCAGCTTCTTCGGCTTGTGGCGAAAGCTGATCGGCCGCAAGTCGTCCAGGCCAAGAATATGATCGGCATGGCTGTGGGTGTACAAAACCGCGTCCAGATGCTGAATATGCTCACGAATCGCCTGCTCGCGGAAATCGGGCGTGGTATCTATCAGAACCACTCGCCCGTTGTATTCAATCAGCACCGACGGCCGGGTACGCCGGTCGTGAGGGTCGGAGGAGTGGCAAACGGCGCAGTCGCATCCCACGGTGGGCACGCCCATCGAGGTGCCGCTACCGAGCACCGTCAACATGGCTTTCATGGCGTTGACGATCCCGCGCTGGCCGCAGGCGTCTGCGGCGGACGGGAGAGAGCGTTGGTGACTTCCACATAAGCCATGCGCAATTCGTAGAGACAATTCTGCAGAAAATTCTGCTCCGTACCGGTGAGGTTGCCTTTGGTTTTTTCCGACAGCAGGCTGAGCGTGTCAATCGTCTGCCGGGCGCCGATCAAATCCACCCTCGGCTGACCGCCTTGTTCGTGCATCAGGCCGAGTTGCAGCATCGCCGTCATGTAGAGCGAAGCCATGAAGCGCTCAAAGGTCATTTCCAGGTCTTGGGCCGAATGCCCGCTGAGTTCCACGCGGGTGTCCAAATCTTTCGCGGATTTCGTGTAGGCATCGGCCTGTTGCTGTTGCTCGGCAGCCGTAGGCATGGGCGGGATGTCATGATCGGCGGCAGGCGGACTTGGCTTGGCGGCGGTTTCGGACCCGGAAGTGGGGACTTCTTCTCTGGATACTTCGCTGCGAATCTCGCCCTCCGACGTAAACAAACGCCGGTCAGTTACGGTGAAGCTTTCCTGTTTTTTTTCAGCCATAGATTTCCTTTTTTCGCCTCAGGCGCCAAAACATCCTGCAAACGGCAGAGCGGCCACGGTAAGCTTAATGTTTCCCGCCTGTACGGCACGGCCGGGCGCTGCAAATTCACGACGAATATATCCCAGCGCGACTGAGCGGTCTCCGCCAGCGCAGGGCAGGGAAGCGGCGCTCGTGATTTCGCCCACGTCGCGGCCATCGGCTTGAATCTTTGTCCCGGCCGCAGGCAACGGCCCGTCCACTTCGAATCCGGCGAAGGCGCGATGCACGCCGCCGCGGGAGCGGATGCGTTCGACAATCTCCTGACCGATATAGCATCCCTTGCTGAAATGCAGCGCGCGCTGCTGTTCCGTCTCCTGCGGCAGGTCACGCTCGCGAATGTCCTGCCCGTAGCGTGGAATGCCGCAGGCGATGCGCAACAGTTCCAAAGCCGGCGCGCCGACTAATGCGGCCGCTGGTATTAGCGCATTCATCAGTACGGCGGTTTTTTCCGGGGCCAGCCAGACTTCGTACGATTCAACGCTTGGATAATCACCACGAACAATCGTCAGGTTCGTGCCCTGCCAGGTCAAGTCTGCGAACTGCAGCGGATCGAGCGGCGGCAGTTCCATTCCGGCACCATGCAACACATCAGGCGATTTCGGCCCGGCAATTCCGATCGCCGCCAGATGCTCGCTGATATTGGCGGCCTCCACATCATCCATGATGATGTAATGATCGAAGGCGGCCAGAATCTTCTGCGCTTGCGATTGATCTGTGTCAATGACGAGAGACTCGCCGCGATGATACGCGTACATGTCGCCGAGGATGTGCCCCTGGGGATTGAGCAGAAACGCATAAACCCCGCGCCCCACGGCCAGATCGCGGATGTTATTCGTGACCATGCCGTTCAGCCAGCGCACGCGGTCGCCGCCGGTCAGGGAAATCCTGGCCCGCGAGCTGAGTTCGTACACGCCGCAGGCGGAAACCAGGGCGTGAAATTCTGCGCCGGACGCGGAAGCCGCGTCCGCAGCCGATGCCGGATGGTTACTGACAGCGCTGAGAGTCATACGACAATCTTTGATTATACAAGGCAGGCGCTGGGTGCAATGGGCGCGGCGGAAGCTGTTGGCCGAAGCGGTAAGTCGTTATGTGTCAGCGTAATGCCAGGGTCGCCGTCGGGCTAAAGTTTTCCCCGCAGATGCCGATAACGAAACAAGGGGGAGGATACTCCAATGGTCAATGCAGTTCACAATTCGCAGGCTGTTCTCGAGCAAGTGCTGTCGCAGACCGGCCAACAGAAGAACCAGGCGGCGCCCGCACAAGCGGCTCCGCAGGACAAAGTCACGCTCAGCCCTCAGGCCCAGAAGGCCGCATCCAACGGCAAAGACAACGACGCCGACAGCAAGTAGCGAGTCGTCACAACACCCCGCAGAGGCTCGAAGCCGCGTGCTTCGGGCCTCCGCGGATCTTCCCCGCTTTTCCTATTGACATTCTATAGGAACATCTCTATTCTTCCTGCAGAATCTCTATAGGAGAGGCGAAAATGCTTATTCCGCTGACGATGCCACCCGACTCAACAAGACAGAAACCCTTTGTAGCGCAAGCCTCGTGTCCCTCTCGCCCGTCTGTGATGTTATCGCGGCGGCTATCCATATCTTCTCTGTGTCTCGTGATCTCCGCGATTGCGTTGCTCCTTGCTCCCACGGCGTTGTTGGCGCAATCGGGCGCGCAACAAGCGCTCGACCGCTTCAAGGCGATGGCGGGAGCATGGGAAGGGAAGTCGCCGACCGGCGACACCTCCGAAGTGACCTACCGCCCGCAAGCGGAGGGCGCCGCAGTCATGGCGGAGATGAACATGGCCTCCGAAGCCATGACCAGCATGTTCTACGTTGACGGCGACCAGTTGCTGATGACCCACTTCTGCCCTTCGCACAATCAGCCGCGCATGAAGGCAACCATCTCGCCGGATGCGAAAACGGTCTCGTTCGACTTCCTCGACGCCACGAATCTCGCTGGCCCGCAAGCCGGCCACATGCACCGCGTGGTTTACATGTTCTTTGACGCCGATCACTACAGCGAAGAGTGGACCTGGAAAAAAGGCGACAAGGAAACCCGCATGCATTACGAGATGCAGCGCAAGAAGTAAGCAACCGCCACAGGCGTGCACTAAACCATCCGGCCCGGGCTCGGCAGATTCCGCGCATCTGTGGTACCTTCTTTTTCCGTGAGCCAGAAAAAACGAATCGCCATTATTCCTGGTGACGGCATCGGGAAAGACGTAATCCCCGAGGCCGTCAAGGTTCTTAATGCTGTTACGTCAGACTTGGAGATGTCTTCGTTCGAGTGGTCGGCCGACCGCTATCTTGCCGACGGTGTGACCGTCCCACCGGACGGATTTGCCATGCTGGCGCGCGATTTCGACGCCATTCTGCTGGGCGCGTTCGGCGATCCGCGCGTGCCCTCGAACATTCACGCCAAGGAAATTCTGCTGGGCATGCGCTTCCGCATGGATCTGTATGCGAACGTACGCCCGGTTCGACTGTTCGACGCCTCGCTTTGCCCGCTGAAAGGTGTTGAGCCGAAAGACATTGATTTCGTCGTGATCCGCGAAAACACCGAGGGCGTGTACACCGATGCCGGCGGCGTATTCAAGCAGGGCACACCGGATGAAATTGCGGTGCAGGAAGACATCAATACGCGCAAGGGCGTCGAGCGCATTATTCGCTACGCGTTCGAGTATTGCGAGCGCCACAATCGGCTTGATTCCAGCCGCCGCAGCCGCGTCCTGATGTGCGACAAGTCGAACGCGCTGACCCATGCCGGCGGGTTGTGGCAGCGCGTGTTCAAAGAGGTGAGCGCCGAGTATCCGCAAATCACAACCTCGCATATGTACGTGGACGCGCTCTGCATGCAAATGGTGCGCAACCCGCGTCAGTTCGACGTGATCGTGACCAACAACATGTTCGGCGACATTATTACCGACCTCGCCGCCGGCCTGCAGGGCGGACTGGGCATGGCGGCAAGCGGAAATATTCATCCGGGAAAGACTTCGATGTTTGAGCCGGTGCACGGATCCGCGCCGAAGTTTGCGGGAAGAAATGTCGCCAATCCCTTCGGCGCGATTCTGACCGCGTCTATGATGCTAACTTACCTCGGTATGACCGCGGAAGGCGACAGGATCGAATCCGCCGTGTTCGAAGCCGTGCGCCAGAAGCGCACCACGCAGGATATCGGCGGCGCGCTGGGCACGAGGGAAGTGGGCGACTGGGTGGCGAATTTCGTCAGTGGCAAAGGGTAGGCGTCAGCGGCGGACGCCTAGCCGCTGCGGTTGATGTAGGCGGGCGCGTGCCTCGCGTGCGTCGTGTAGTGCTCTGTATAATCGCCGCACTGACGTGAATACAGCGTACGTCCTGCTGCGGAGGGGTTTTGCCGACTGGGAAGCTGCTTCGGCCATGGCGGAGTTGCAGCGAACCTTCGGGTTTGCGGTAAGAACCATCGGCTTGACCGCAGAAACCGTTGTGAGTATGGGAGGACTCAAGGTCACTCCCGATCTCGCCCTATCGAGGTTTGCGCCCGAATCCGCAAGCATTCTTATTCTCCCCGGTGGGGAATCACGGACACAAGGAGAGATCGTGGAAGTCTCCCGGGCTGTGCTGGCTGTGGTTGAGCTGCATCGCCCGCTTGCCGCCATTTGCGCAGCCACGCTGGCTCTCGCACACTGCGGCTTGCTTAACGACCACCTGCATACAAGCAACAGCAAGGATTTTATCGGGCAGTATGTTCCGGAGTATCGTGGTGAGAAGTTCTATCGCCGGTTGCCTTCGGTGCGTGACCGAGGCATCATCACAGCCAATGGTCTGGCGCCTTTCGCATTCGCAGCCGAGATATTCCGCGAGCTGGCACCAGAGCGAGAGCACGATATCGCGATGTACGAAAAACTCTACTCCAGTGGGTCGCTTGACTGACTGTAATTCGACCCAACCGCATGCTCCGATCCGTTCGGATGCACGCGCGTCCGTGGCTTGTTGCCTAGTTGAACGTCGCCCTCAACCGCCGCAAACCCGCCAGGGCCGCGACATAGCGCTTATCGAGCGAGTAGGCCATGGCATAGCATTCTTTCGCCTTCTGCCAATCGTGACGGTGTTCGTAAACGCGCCCTAGATTAAAGTGTGGATAGGGTCGCGCCTCGTAACGCGGCGCGATCATCGCTTTCTGGAACCACGGAATCGCTTCGTCCCATTTCTCTTGTTCAATCAGATACGCCCCGATATCGTTGTAAGGATTGCCGAACTCCGGATCCACTTTAATGGCTTCCAGACAGTCGGCGATGGCGCGGTCATAATCGCCTAAGAATGAATGCGTCCAGCCGCGGAACGTGTAGGCCTCAGCCGTGGGAAAGGCTTCGATCGAGCTTGTGTACAGGGCGATCGCCTGCTGATACTCGCCTTGCACCTGCTGCTCGTGCGCTTTGTGAAAGAACTCGGCGGCAGCTTGACGGGGATCGTGCTCTGGCGGCATAACGGACTCAATGACTGAAACAAAGAAATTCCATCGAAGAATATTACCGCTTTTTGTCTTTCTGATTCTGTGCGTCTCCGGTTTACACGCGCAGGCGGCGGATCAAGCGACCGATCAATCGCGTCCAGCCCAGGCCAAGGGTGAGCCAAGCGCTTCGCAGACGCAAGCCGCGCCGGAGAACAAGATTTCCTCCAAGGCGGCCGAAGAGCTCTTTCACAGCGTGGACGAGATCCTGCAATTCGCCAGCAAAGATACCGGCCTGCCGCTGAAGGGCGAAGTGAAACGCCGCCTCACCAACCGCGATGAAGTGGTTGCGTACCTGGAAAAAAACATGCGCGATGACAAAGACACGCAGCGGTTGCGCCGCTCGGAATTGGTGCTGAAGAAATTCGGCTTGCTGCCGCGAGATTTCGATCTGCAGACGTTTCTTGTGGCTTTGCTGCGCGAGCAGGTGGCTGGCTATTACGATGGCAAGACCAAGACCGTCAACCTGCTCGATTGGGTTGACGCCGAGCAGCAGAAGCCGGTTCTGGCGCACGAACTCACGCACGCCTTGCAGGATCAATCCTTCGATGTTGAGAAATGGCTGCGGGCCGGCGACACCGATCTCGACGACAAAGCGCAGCCTACAGCCACGGACGTGGAAGACGATGAAATCAGCGAGGCGCGGCAAGCGGTGGTGGAAGGTCAGGCGACCGCGGTGTTGATTGATTACATGCTAGCGCCGCTGGATCAGTCGCTGCTGACTTCGCCACAAATTGCGGACGCGCTGAAGCAAGAGATGATTTCCGGCCCGTCAGATTCGGTTGCATTCCGAAGCGCGCCCATTTTCCTGCAACGCACCTTGACTTTTCCTTACAGCTACGGCCTGGATTTTGAAACGGCACTGCTGAAGGCGGGCGGCAAGGAAAAAGCCTTCGCCGGAGTGTTCGCTAACCCGCCGCGCAGCACGCGCCAGATCATGGAGCCGGAAACTTATCTTTCCGGCGAGCATCTTCCGGCCATGCGCCTGCCCGACTTCCAGCAGGATTTCAAGAACTACAACCGCTTCGATTTCGGCGCGATCGGAGAATTGGACGTCGCGGTCCTGGTGGATCAGTATGCCGGATCGCAGGCGTCGAAGCGGATGTATCCACACTGGCGCGGAGGCTATTACTATGCCGCGCGCCCGAAGAACGATGCGACGGCGCCTCTCGCCGTGCTCTACTTTTCGCGCTGGTCAAGTCCAGAGGCAGCCGCCGACTTCGCGGCCATCTATGCCCGCTCGCTGACGAAGAGATACAAGCGCGCGCAGGAGGTGAAACAGCCGGGGAAGAGCGCTGCCGGTGATCTTGCTGTGATTGAAGCCCTGACCGGAGCGCACAGCTGGCTGACCGACGAAGGACTGGCTGTTATTGCGGTGCAGGGTGATAGCGTACTCGTTACCGAGAGCTTCGACCAGCCGACAACCGAAAGCCTGGAAAAGGAGCTGGAGCCGCCGGCGGCGCCAAAGTAGGGTGTTTTAAGACCCTAAAGTTTTGCGGCATAACTTATCAATAACTTGCAGAATACCTGGGCGCGGCATGCGAGGTCGGGCCGCTTCCTCGAATAGACCCGCGCACCAAATGCCATTTGCCGGCGTTCTAAGGCACCGCCAACACGCATCTATGACCGGAGGCGGGCAGAAGGTCATCCGGGGCACAGAATGGCGTGAAGCGCCTACCAGGGGGCTTAGCGTTAATTATTAGCTATAAGCTATTATAATATCCCATTTTGAGACTGGACGGTGCTCGAAGATTTGTTGCGGCATGGATCTCTCCGCCGTCAGCCATAGCGACGCTCCGCCGTGCTACTCTCTGTGTTGCATGTAATGCGCGCATATCGTTAAATCAAGCGCCATGTTTTCGAGTCTTGGAGGGCATTCTTGTCGCAGGCAGAAATCGGCATCATCGGCGGCAGCGGCCTTTACGCAATGCCTGGGCTGGCGAACCCGCGCGAATTGCGGCAGGAGACGCCGTTCGGCGATCCTTCCGATGCGTATGTTTTAGGCCAACTGGAGGGTCGTCAGGTGGCGTTCCTGGCGCGGCATGGACGCGGGCATCGTCTGCTGCCCAGTGAACTGAATTTCCGCGCCAACATTTATGGCTTCAAACAGTTGGGCGTAGAAAGGATTCTTTCGCTTTCCGCCGTCGGATCGTTGAAGCAAGAACACCGTCCACTGGATTTCGTGATTCCCGATCAATTCTTCGATCGCACGCGGCATCGTGTGGATACATTGTTCGGAGAGGGCATCGTCGCTCACGTTGGCTTTGCCGATCCGGTTTGCCCGGAGCTGGCGCGGACCCTCGAAGCGGCCTGCCGCGAGGCCAACGTCACGGTCAAACCCGGGGGAACGTACCTGTGCATGGAAGGTCCGCAGTTTTCCACCAAGGCAGAATCGGCCGTGTACCGCGGCCTGGGCATGGACGTGATCGGCATGACCAACCTGCAGGAAGCCAAGATCGCCCGCGAGGCGGAGATTTGTTACGTAACGGTTGCCATGGTCACCGATTATGACTGCTGGCATCCGGAGCACGATTCGGTGACGGTGCAGCAGATTGTCGGCGTGCTGCTGAAGAATGCGGAAAATGCATGCCGGGTGGTGCGCGAGGCCGTGGCTGCGATGCCAAAGGCGCGAAGCTGCAAATGCGGATCGGCGCTGGCCCATGCCATCCTGACCGATCGGGATAAAATCCCCGCGGCGACTCGCGAGAAATTAAAACTTATTCTGGATAAATATCTGAAAGGCGCCTGATGAGCATTCTGGCTGTCGGTTCCATCGCGTTTGACTCCATCGCCACCCCTTCCGGGCGGGTGGAAAATGTTCTGGGCGGGTCGGGCACGTATTTCTCGCTCGCCGCCAGCTACTTCACCGATGTGCGCGTGGTGGCCGTGGTGGGTGAAGATTTTTCTCCCGAGCATGAAAGCGTGTTCAGCAGACGCGGGGTTGATATTCGCGGCATTGAACACGCGCCGGGCAAGACGTTTCGCTGGGGCGGACAGTATCTGGAAAATCTAAACGAAGCGAAAACAGATTTCACTGAACTCAACGTCTTTGAGCGCTTCCAGCCGCGCATTCCCGCGGCATATATGGATTCGCAATTTCTATTTCTCGGTAACATTCACCCCAGCCTGCAAAAAACCGTGCGCTCGAAGATGATGGATGTCCGGCTGACTGGCGGCGACACCATGAATTTCTGGATCAAGGATTTCCGCCCGGAGTTGCTGGAAACTCTGAAGCTGATCAACATCCTGCTCATCAACGATGGCGAGGCCAAAATGCTGGCCGGGGAGCGCAGCCTGCCGCGCGCGGCGCGCAAAGTGCTGGCCCTGGGGCCGCAGGCGCTGGTCATCAAACACGGAGAGTACGGCGCGACCATCTTTTTCCGCGACGGGGCGTTCGGTGTGGGCAAACATCCCTTCCGGGCGCCGGCGCTGCCCATCGAAGAGGTAAAAGACCCAACCGGCGCGGGGGATTCCTTCGCGGGTGGCTTTATGGGATACATCGCCTCGCAGGAGAGCTTGAACCGCGAGGTGCTGAAGCGGGCGCTTTTTTACGGCGGGGTAATGGGATCGTTCGCCGTGGAACGCTTTGGCACCGAGCGCCTGCAGTCGCTGACGCGGGAGGAAATCGAAGGCCGCTTTCAAATTTTCCGCGAACTCACTCACCTGGAATGAAACCGCCGCCGCGCGACAAATGGGACCGCGAAACCGCGCTGGTTGCCCAGATCGCGGCTTGCGCGTCCTTCGTCTCGTTCGTCTTCTATTCCCAACACAACTACCTGCTGCTTTACGGCGACGCGGTCGCGCACATCAACATTGCCCGCCGCGTCTTTGACTCGCTGACTCCCGGCTTGCTGCAGCTTGGTACCGTATGGTTGCCGTTACCGCATCTGCTGATGCTGCCGTTCTTGCTCTCCGATTCGCTATGGCAATCGGGCATCGGCGGCTCCCTCCCTTCGCTGGCCGCCTATGTTCTCGCCACCGCCGGCATGTTTCGCCTGGGGCGCCAGACGCTGAGTCTTTACGCTGAGCCAAACTTCGCCGCGAGAGCGGCGGCGTGGTCGGCGGCGGTAATTTATGGCGCGAATCCGAACCTGCTGTATCTGCAAACCACGGCCATGACCGAGCCGCTGTATCTGGCGTTTTTTGTCTGGAGCGTTGTCTATTTCAGCGAGTTTGCGCACGCGGCAGAAAGTGACGCGGAGAGCGCCCGGGCATCGTTGCTGCGCTGTGGAGGGTGCCTGCTCGGAGCCTGTCTCACGCGTTATGACGGATGGTTTCTGGCGGCAGCGTTGTGCCTGGCCGCGTTGGTGACCGGGTGGAAGCACGGCGAACTGCGGCGGAGCGTGGCGAAATTTGTGGTGGTGGCGGTCTTGGCTCCCGCGCTCTGGCTGGCATACAACGCGGTCATTTATCGTAATCCGCTGGAGTTTGCCAATGGACCGTATTCGGCGCGCGCCATCGAGCAGAAGAGCATTGCCGAGGGTGTTGCGCCTCATCCCGGATCCCATAACTTCACGGTGGCGGCGAGTTATTTTCTAAAGAGCGCGGAGTTCAACGTCGCGGAAGGGAAGTGGCAGGTCATTTGGGTGGCGCTGTTGTTACTCGGCCCAACAATTATCCTGTTCACGAACCGGCGGCTGTGGCCACTTTTGCTGCTGGCCGTGCCGCTCCCGTTCTACGTGCTTTCCGTCGCGCGCGGGAATACGCCGATCTACGTTCCCGGCTGGTGGCCGTTTTCTTATTACAACACCCGCTACGGAATTGAGCTGCTGCCGGCGATGGCGGTGTGCGCGGGGCTTGCGATGCACTTGCTTCTGCGATTTGCACAGAACCGCGCCACCAAAACAGCGGTTACTCTTGGCGTTTTGATTCTGGTTGCGGGAAGTTATGCCTCGGTACGGCGGGCGCAGCCAATTTGCTTTCGTGAGGCATGGACGAACTCCAGCGCGCGCATTGCGCTCGAGACCGAGGTTGCTACCAACATCAGAAAGCTGCCGCACGACGCCAGGCTGCTCATGTATCTGGGCGATCATGTCGGAGCCTTGCAGCAGGCCGGGTTCCCGCTGCGGCAGGTGATCAACGAAGGCAATCATCGCCCATGGAAAGAGCCTGCCGACCCTGATGGCCTGTGGGAGCATGCGCTCGCCGATCCGGCGCGGTTCGTGGATTTGGTGGTGGCATTCGACGGCGATCCCGTCGCGCAGCACGTGGAAAAACGCGATTTGACCTCCATGATCGTCGTCCGCACCGTCGGGCAGCCGGCGGTTACGATTTACGCTACGCGCCGCTGGCAACGGTAATCACGCGCGTTAACCGAGCCTGCCCGGCGGACGTTCTGAAGCGGTTCTCCGGTGATAAAATCCAGCCAAACCGAACCCCAATGTTTACGCAGCATGTTTACGAAATGCTCCAGCGGGAGATGAGTTCCGTTGTCGGCGTCTCGATTGTTCGCCTGGTGCTGGCGGCGATTCTGGGCGGTGTGATCGGAATTGAGCGCCAGATCAAGCATCGCCCGGCGGGCTTGCGAACCAACATGTTCATCTGCATGGGAGCGGCGATGTTTACGCTGCTTTCCGACGAGCTGGCGGTGGAGCACCTCGGCGATCACACGCGCATTGCCGCACAAATTATTCCCGGGATCGGGTTCATCGGCGCCGGCTCGATTCTGCATGCGCGCAACAATCTGGTGAGCGGCCTGACTACGGCGGCAACCATTTTTGTGGTCGCCTCGGTTGGCATGGCGGTGGGCGGAGGGCTTTATCTTACAGCCGTGTTTTCCACCATCGTGATTTTGCTTTCTCTGTTTCTCCTTGGCAGCGCAGAAGAGCGGCTGGGGCTGAAGATGCGCGTTCACGGCTATGAAGTCACCGGGGCGAACGCGGACACCATCACTACGGAAGTAAATCGCGTGCTCGAAGGCGTGCATTCCATGATGCAAAACCCTCAGTTCGCGAATACACAGCGGCACCTCCGCCTGCAATTCGAAGCGGAAGCAACCCGGCGGGAGCAGAAGCAGGTTTGGCATGATCTGGAGCGCTCCACGGTTTTTGAGAGCGCAACCGAGCTGGGGCCGGTGATGGAAGAATGAATTCGCCCCCCGCGCAGATTCCCTTCGTGAAGGCCAATGCCTGCGGCAACGATTTCCTGATCATTGACGGCATGTACGCACCCGCCGACCTGGCCGAGTTTAGCCGGCGAATCTGCGATCGGCATGGGGGCGTGGGCGGGGACGGCGTCGAGTGGCTGTTTCCGGCGCAGGATGCCGACGTGCGCGCCCGCCTGTTCAATGCCGATGGATCGGAGGCGGAAATCTCGGGCAATGGGACACGGTGTGTCGCCGCGTATTTGTGCGCGGAGCAGGCCAAAGAAAAAATTATCATCCGTACCGGCGCGGGAATTAAGGCGTGCATGCTGACTTCGCGCAGCGACGCCAAATACGAATTTGAAATCGCCATGGGCGAGCCGCGGGTCGGCGACGAATTTTCCATCAAGCTGGCTTTCGGCGATGTACGCGGTGTGCCAGTGTCCATGGGAAATCCGCATTACGTGGTTTTCGTGAATGAGTTTGCGCCGGGATGGCAAGGGGACGCGGCGGAGATCGGCCGCCATCATGACTTTAAGCACGGGATCAATGTCGAGTTGGTCGCGATCAGTGACCAAGACAACATCGAAGCGCGATTTTTCGAGCGCGGCGTCGGTGAGACCCAATCATCGGGCACCGGCTCCTGTGCCGCCGCCGTTGCCTCGATTGCCGCGAAGAAAGCTCGATCGCCGGTGCGGGTTCATACGCCCGGCGGCGTCCAGACGGTTCGCTGGGAAGAGCAGGTATATCTCCGCGGTTCCGCCCAGCTCATCTGCCGGGGAGAATTTTTCGTTTAAGATTAGCTTCCGACTTGTGCTGCGCGCCAATTCCATCCCGCCGCTTGAGCGTATCAAGCCGCCCGCCCTTCGTCTGGGCGACACGGTTGGCGTCATCGCTCCGGCGAGCAACATCAAGCGGCAGCAACTGGCTGCAGGGTGCGCAGCGCTCTCCCGGTTGGGATACAAGCCCTTTTATTTCGATTCCATCCTCGATCAGGATCTCTATTTTGCAGGATCGGTGAAGCGCCGCGCCCTTGAACTGGAAGAAATGTTTGTGCGCGATGATGTGCGCGCGATTCTTTGCGCGCGCGGCGGATATGGCGCGAATTATCTCCTCGACAAAGTTGACCCCGACAAGATTCGGGCGCATCCCAAGATATTCGCGGGTTACAGCGATGTCACCAGCCTGCTGACCTACATTCTCGATTCCGCGGGCCTGATCACCTTTCATGCGCCCATGGTCGCCAGGGACTTTGCACATGTTGGCGGAGTCGATCTGGCATCGTGGAAAGCGGCGCTGGGCGGGGTTTCTGGCTGGGCGATCGGGCCCGAATCAGGCGCGAAAGTTCTGCGGAACGGTTCGGCGGAGGGAACACTTTATGGCGGCTGTCTGTCTATGCTGGCGGCTTCGCTGGGCACGCCCTACGAGATTCATACCGCGGGAACGATCCTGTTCATGGAAGACGTGGCGGCGAAGCCTTATCAGGTTGACCGGATGCTGATGCATTTGAAACTGGCGGGAAAGTTCGACGGCGTGCGCGGAATTATTTTCGGCGAGATGCTGGAGTGTCGTCAGAGCGAACATCAAAAGTACACGCTGGAAGAAGTTGTGCTGCGCGTCGTGGGCGATCTCGGAGTGCCTGTGGTTTACGGATTGCGCTCCGGGCATGTGACGGCGAACAATGTTACGCTTCCACTGGGAGTGCGCGCCGCGCTGAATGCGAGTGGCAAAGATGTCAGTCTGAACATTCTGGAGGCGTCGTCGGCTGGGTCCTCTGTGCTGAACCACGCGTAAGAATGAGCGACAAGAAACATGTCCACCTGATCGGCATCTGCGGGACGGCGATGGCGTCGCTCGCCGGAATGCTGCGGCAGCGCGGGTTCCACGTTACCGGCTCTGACGCGGCGGCATATCCGCCGATGTCGGATTTCCTGGCGTCGCTCGGAATTCCCGTGTCTGAGCCTTTCGAGGCGAAGAATCTTGTGCCGCAGCCTGACCTGGTCGTGGTGGGCAATGCCATTTCGCGCGGCAACGTTGAGCTCGAGCAGGTTCTCGATCAGCGCATTCCGTTCTGCTCGCTGCCGCAGATTCTGCATGACGAGTTTTTGCGCGGCAAAGAAGTGCTGGCGGTTGCCGGCACGCACGGCAAGACGACCACCACGTCCATGCTGTCGTGGATTTTTCACACCGCCGGGCTGCGGCCTTCATTTCTGATCGGAGGCATCGCGGAAAATTTCGGCAGCAGCTTTCAGTTGGGGCGGGGAAAACACTTCATCATCGAAGGCGATGAGTACGACACGGCTTTCTTCGATAAGGGGCCGAAATTCCTGCACTATTTTCCCGATGCAGTGATTCTCACGTCGGTGGAGTTCGATCACGCCGATATCTACAAAGACCTGGATGCCGTGGAGACGGCGTTCAAGCGCCTGGTAAACCTGGTGCCGCGCCGCGGCCGCATCGTCGCGTTCGACACGGGAGCGAGCCTGGAGCGCTGCCTGGCAAAGGCGTTTAGCGCTGTGGAGCGATACGGTTCCGCTGCGGCTGCGACCTGGCGGATTGCAAATTTGCGCCTGGAACCGGCGCGCACGGCCTGGTCGGTTCTGCACGACGGCAAGGCATGGGCGGATTTCGAATTTGCCCTGGCCGGCGAATACAACGTGTGGAATGCGACTGCGGCGGCTGCTCTATCCGCCGCCTATGGAATCCCGAAAGAAGAGATCGCGGCTGCGCTCAAGACCTTCAAGAGTGTGAAACGGCGGCTGGAAGTGCGGGCCACAGTCAGCGGCATAACCATCATTGAGGACTTCGCCCACCATCCCACGGCCATTGCCGGGACGCTTACCGCGTTGCGCTCGCGCTACCCTGGGGCTCGCTTGTGGGCGATTCTCGAGCCGCGCTCGAATACCCTGCGCCGGAACGTGCTGCAGAACGATCTGGCCAGGAGCCTGGCCCTGGCCGATGAGATCGTGGTGGCCAATGTGTTCAAGTCCGAGGCTATCCCTGAGGGCGAGCGGCTGGACTTGGCTGTGGTGGCGGCGCAGATTCAAAAACATGGGCGGCGAGCCCGCATTGTTCCGAATGTCGAGGGCATAGTGCAACTGGTCGCGCCCGAGATGCGCGCGGGAGACGTCGCGGCCATCCTTTCTAACGGCGGCTTCGGCGGAATTTACGAAAAGCTTCCCGAACGGCTGAAGTCGCTGGCTAAGTCACAAGATTCGGGCGCGCAAGTCCTCGAGGCTCGAAGCCGATCGTGATCGCAGTGCGTGGTTGCCCTAACTCGGCGGCCGAGATGCCCTTCCGATTGCCGGCAAGATGCCGGCGCTACGCCGTTGCCATCTACTTTCTCCTTGCGCCTTTTGCCCTGGGCCGGGATCTGCCCGTTCACTACACCATCACCCTGGCGAATCAGGCTGAGCATCTGGTACAGGTGAGAATCGAAATTCCGCCTGGCGCCGAGGCGCGCGACCTGCAGTTGCCGGTCTGGAATGGCCTTTACCAGGTACGCGACTTTTCCCAGCACGTGAACTGGGTTCATGCCGCGACCCTCAGTGGCGGGAAGCTGCCGCTCCGCCAGTTGGATAAGAGCCGCTGGCGCATCGGGAACACGGAACCAGGCGCAATCGTCGAATATGAAGTTTTCGCCAACGATCCAGGGCCATTCGGTGCGCAATTCAATGCGCGGCACGCTTTCTTCAACCTGGCAGAAATTCTGATGTACCCGGTGGACCAGAGATCCTCTCCCGTGCAACTCCGCGTTAGCGGTTTGCCTGCGAACTGGCGCACCGCGACTGCGCTCAGCGATTCCGCCGGCGAGTTTTCCGCGGAGAATTACGATCGGCTGGTGGATGCGCCAGTCGAAATCGGCAATTTTCAGGAATCGGATTTTGATGACGGCGGCGGGCATTACCGCGTGGTTGTAGATGCCGACGCACCGTTTGACATGCAGAAAGTCGTCAACATCGCGCGGGGAATTGTGAAAGCGGAAACCGACTGGATGGACGATCGTCCGGTAAAACGGTATCTGTTTCTGTACCACATGGTCGCCGAGGGCGGAGGCGTTGCCATGGAGCACGCCGACTCCACCGCGATCGAAGCCAACGCCGGCCGCCTGGCCCACGATTACGATTCGGTGGCCGATCTGACGGCGCACGAATTTTTTCATCTGTGGAACGTCAAGCGGATTCAGCCGGAGTCGCTGGCGACCCCCGACTACACACGCGAAAATTACACCGATACGCTGTGGTTTGTGGAAGGCACAACTACCACAGCCGCCGATTACGCCCGGTTGCACGCTGGCCTGCTCGATCAGGCGCAATTCCTTCGCGGCCTGGCCTGGCAGATTGGCGAACTGGAGCGGCGGCCGGCGCATCTCACCCAGTCCGCGGAGGATGCGAGCCTGGACGCATGGCTGGAAAAATACGCCGACTACGGCCAGCCACGGCGCAGCATTTCGTATTACAACAAGGGATACCTGCTGGGAGTGCTGCTCGATCTCGATATCCGTGAGCGAAGTCAGGGCCGGGCTTCACTGCGCGATCTTTTTCAATGGTTGAACCGTCATTACGCGCAAGAGCACCACGCTTATCCGGACTCCGATGGCATTCGGCAGGCGGCGGAAGCGGTCAGTCATGCGGATTTCGGAGATTTCTTCAAGAAATATGTCGCCGGGGTAGAGGAGATTCCGTGGGATGATTGTTTCCAGTCCGTGGGGTTGCATTTGCAGCGCACGCCCGGACGGCAAGGACAATTTGATTTTGCGCTGGAAGACTTGGACAATATCACTCCACAGCAGAAAGCCCGCCGTGGCGCCTGGCTCGCAGGCGAATCCCAGCCCGGAGATGCGCATTGATTCGCACCCTACTGATGCTGACCTTCTGGGCGCTGGCGCTTCCGCTGGTGGCGGTGATCTGTTTCCCCTGGACTTTTCTTACCGGTGACATCCGCTTCCTTTATCGCGTGTGCATGTGGTTCGCGGGGACCGGCGTGCGCCTCGCCGGCGTGCGCGTGCGAGCCATCGGGTGCGAGAATCTCGATCCAACGCGCTCGTACATTTTCATGTCCAACCACGTCTCGAACATTGATCCGCCGCTGATGCTGCCGCTGATTCCCGGACGGACTTCGGTGATGGCGAAGAAGGAATTGTTCAGCTATCCCTTGCTCGGCCGTGTGATGCGGATGGGATCGCTGGTGCCGGTGGATCGTGGCAACCGCGATGCGGGCATTGCTGCGGTGCGCGCGGCGAGCGACGTTATCGGGCGGGGCATCAATATGACCATTTATGTCGAAGGGCACCGATCATTTGACGGAAAACTGCTGCCCTTCAAGAAAGGCCCGTTCTATTTGGCTACGGAGACCAATGTGCCGGTAGTTCCGGTAACCGTCTCGGGCACGCACTACGTGATGCCGAAGCGGCGCTTCGCCATCAAGCCGGGGCAGGTGGATGTGATTTTTCATTCTCCCATCGAGCCGAAGGATTTTGGCAACCGCGAATGCCTGATGGAGAAAGTGAGACGGGCGATTGACAGCGGCTTGCCCGCGGAATGTCAGGAGGCGCAGGATCTGGCGAACCGGGCACAACAAGCCAGTTAAAGCTCAGTTCGCGCGGGGTCTCCTTTTGCGGGTTACTGCTTTTTCGCTCTTACAGCTCGGGCGATTTCCGGCAGCTTGCTTAGCAGAGCCGAATACTTCAGCCACAGCTTGTGATCCACGGCCGGCGCCCCGCTGACGACGGCGCCGGCTTCGATGTCGCCGGCAACGCCGCTTTGCGGAGTGACCACCGCGCCATCCCCGATCTTGCAGTGGCCCACGACGCCCACCTGGCCGGTCAGGATCACCTTGTTGCCGACCTCGGTGGATCCAGCCAGCCCGACCTGCGACGCCAGCAGAGAATCTTCTCCGATGTGCGAACCGTGTCCCACCTGAACCAGGTTGTCAATCTTCGTGCCGCGTCCGATGTGGGTTTCACCGACACTGGCGCGGTCCACGCAGGTGTTGGACTGAATCTCCACGTCGTCTTCAATCACAACCGGCTGCGGCTGGGGAATCTTGTGCCAGCGGTCTTGATCGTCCTTGGCGAAGCCGAAGCCGTCTCCGCCGATGACGACGCCATTCTGCAGCAATACGTTGTTCCCAATCCGGCAAAACTCGCGGACCACGCTATGGGCGTGAGCGAAGAAGCCGTCGCCGATGGTGACGCCGCGATAGACGACCACATGCGACAGAAGGACGGCGTTATTACCGATCGTGACGTCCGGCTCGATGACGACGTAAGGCCCGATATGCGCGCGTTCGCCGATGCGCGCGGAAGGGTGAATTACTGCGGTCGGATGCACTCCGGGTTCATACCGTAGGGGTTGATGAAACAGGGAAAGGGCGCGGGCAAACGCCAGATAGGGATTCTTGCTGCGCAGCATGGCCGCAGGGATGGCAGGGAAGTCTTCGGAGACGATGACGGCGGAGGCTTTCGTTGTGCGCGCCGCCGCTGCATATTTGGGATTGGCGACGAACGTCAGTTGGCCGGAGGCAGCATCTTCGATGCCGGCAATCCCTGTGATTTCCGTATCGGGCGAGCCGTTCTCCAGCCGTGCGCCGAGAGTGGAAGCGATCTGCGAGAGTTTCATGGGAAAGTTCCGAGGTGATTGTAATAGAGGAGCAAGCCGGTTGGTTCGATGTAGGCGCGGGCGTCTCGCCCGTGCAGGGACTGTCGGGTCAGAAGGTCATTCTTGAGCCGACAGTTTTGAAAGGGCGCGGCTTTAGCCGCGCCGATACGAGTTGCTAGGCGACACACCCGAGCGGGCGGAGCCCGCAAGGATGGTGTTTGTTGGGTATTAGCCGGTCGCCCAGAGCGGCGCACGGTGCGGCTGCGGAGGACCCGAAAAGCGGTCCTCGCGGGCATTGCCCGCTCGGGTATATCGAGCTCGCAGTTCGCCACAGCTAAACGCTGCGGAAAAACGACATCCCTCGTTTGCTGGAGAAGATTTGACCAAGGGCGAGATGCCAGCACGCACGAGCGCGCCTACATCGTCGGTCACGGGCGAGGGCGCCCGCGCCACACCCGAAGCCTTCACTCCCCGAACATCGGAACCTGGCGGACGTCGGTCGAAAGACCGCGGCGCTGGCGGCGGGTGGCGCCGATCACGGCCAGCACGGTCAGCGATTCGAGCGAGGTACGTGGCACGAAGAGGCGCTGGGCGTTCGAGCGCATGTCGGGGGGATTGATCAAAAATCCGTCCGCCGAAGTCAGCGACAAATCGTTCGGCATCAGGCCTTCGAGCACTTCGTTGTCTTTAAAGCGCAATCGCACCCACAATCCCTCAGTGCGTGGGCGGGTGGTAAAGGTCTTGCGGCTGAGCGACTCCGAGTCCGAGAAGTCGCGGACGAAGTACACGACCTTGATATCGCGCAGCTCGATGGCGACGACATTGCCGGCAGTGTTCAGCAGTTCCAGCTTGCCTTCGCGCACAAAGTTGGCCGGGGCCACGTAGCCGTTAATGGAATCGCGGTCCATTTTGCGGACCACGACTTTTTTGTGAGTGGAAGGCATGAGAATTTCGCCAGGACCCGCCGCAATAGTGGCTGACCATGCTCCAGCTTAGACAGATTCTCACATTTTTTGCTCGAACAAGATGTGTCATCGTATTCGCTGTAGCCAAAATGTTAACGTTGTGTTATTTTCTGTAGTTTACTGCCGTCCAGCGCTATTCATCTAACTCTAGCAGATAGAGTGGTTTACATGGGAGATGATCGGGCTTCAAGTAAGGTCGGATCGGTTCCTGTGGAAATCTCGCTAAGAGCGCGCCCCGGACGCGTCGCAGTCCAGCAGTGCTGAGCAAGGCATGGCTGATTACATCTACACCATGGAAATCCGGCTTACGCCGGATCAGCAACGGGGCGTCACCCTGGTCCAAGACATCGCCCGCGATGCGGGGATGAATATTTACCTGACGGGCGGCGCGGTCCGCGACATCATCAGCGGACTGACCATCCGCGACCTGGATTTCACCGTCCAGGGGAATCCGCTCAAGCTGCAGAAGGAACTGGAGCGAGCCGGCGCGACCATCGCCTCCTCCGACGACGACTTCAGAACCTTGTACCTGACCTTGCCGGGGAACGTACGCGCGGAAATCAGCGCCGCCCGTACGGAACGCTACGAAAAGACCGGCAAGCCTCCCATCATCGCGCCGGCTACGATCATTGAGGACCTGCGCCGCCGCGATTTCACGGTCAATGCGATGGCGTTGTCGCTGAATCCCGGATCGCGGGGGCTGCTGCTCGATCCGTTTAACGGAGCGGCGGATATTGAGGCCAAGGTTCTCCGCATCCTGCACAATTACGCCTTTGTCGAGGATCCCTCGCGGCTGATTCGCGCCACGCGTTTTGCGGCGCGCTTCCACTGGCCGCTCGAAGAGCGCACCCAAGCCCGCTACCAGTCGGCCAAAGAGAACAATTACATGGAGTACATTACCGACCGGGCCATCGGGCAGGAGATCGAGCAGATCGCCTATGAAGACGATCCCCTGAATATTGTCCGCGTGCTGGAAAAAGAAGACTGGCTGAAGGTACTGAATCCTCATTGGACAACGGCCAAGATGGAGACAACCGGCCTGAGCCAGCTTTTGAAGACGCGCCAGCAGATGAACGAGTTGGGATACGCGCCGGATCCGGCGTCGGCGGTGCTTTATTTCCTGACGGCACGGCTGGGCGATAAGGATGTCGCGGACATGCGCAAGCTGATCCCGCGCAAGGATCTGGTGGCGGCGTGGAAGGATCTGGAGGACAACGCGAAGGATCTGGCCAGGCGCTTGACAGGTAAAGACGCAGCGACGCCTTCGCGCACGTGGAAATTGTTGTCAGAGGCGCGTCCGGAGATGGTGCTGTTTCTGGCGGTGACGGCGCGGCAGCAAGCGGTGGAGCAGAAGATCAGGAACTTCTTCACCAAATGGCGGCAGGTGCAGCAGAAGATTCCGTTGCCGGAGATGACGGAACTGCACATCACGCCGCAACTGTCGGCTTATCCGAAGATCGCGCACGATGTATTCATGCTGCTGTTGGATGGCAAACTGCGCTCGCGGACCGAGACGCTGAAGTTTCTGAAGCCGCTGGCGCCGCCTCCACCACCGCCTCCGCCACCGCCTCCAGCCAAGCGCGGCCGGGCAGCGAAAGCGGCAGCCGCGGCAGCCCCTGCGACAGTGCCCCAAGGTCTAAACCCGACTAAAGGAAAAAGAAAAGGCAAGGCGGAAGTGATTGTGCCGCCACCTCCACCTCCGGCGGCGCCGAAGGCTGAGCCCACCCCCAAGAGAAAAGTCGAGAAGCGCGCTCCCAAGAAGAGGCCGCCCAAGCCGGCGAAAAAGACAAGAGGCAAGAAGCGGCGCTAATGCGCTGGTTTTATAGCGCCGCCGTCCCGGCGGCCCGACAGGCGAGCGGGACGCCCAGCCAGACAGTCAGCAAGATGCCGGCGCTACGCATAGAAGGCGCGTTCGTTCTGTAAGGGGATCCTTCAATGATGAGACTCGGCAAAACTCTCCTGCTCACGGTTGTAGGGGTTGCGATCCTGTTGGCCGCCGCCATCAGCTTGACCATCGGCTGGCGTCCCATCCTCGGGCCGAAGTCGCGTCCCCTGACCGCTCGCAAATTCGAAGTCACGGCCCAGCGCATGGAGCGCGGCCAATACCTGTTCATGAACCTGTGCGGATGCGTCGAGTGCCACTCGCCGCACGATCTCAACAAACCCGGCGTGCCGGTCGTACCCGGGAAAGAAGGTTCAGGCGAGATCATGCCGTTTGCCGACCTTCCCGGCCGGATCGTCGCCCCCAATATCACGCCCGACGCGCAGACCGGCGCCGGCAACTGGACCGACGACCAAATCTCCCGTGCTATCCGCGAGGGCATCGGCCACGACGGCCGCGCCCTGTTCCCGATGATGCCGTACGAACACTATCGCGACATGGCCGAGGAAGACCTGGCGTCGCTGGTCGTGTATATGCGATCTCTGCCGCCGGTGCATCACGAATTGCAGCCGACGGAGATTGTCTTTCCGGTTAAGTATCTGATCCGCTCCGTGCCCCAGCCGGTGACGGCGCGGGTCACAGCGCCCGACTCCGCGAGCCGGCTTGCCTATGGGGCGTACCTGGTTACCCTTGGAGGCTGCTCCGATTGCCACACCCTTCACGACAAAGGCGAGCCGCTGGCGGGGTTGGAGTTCGCCGGAGGGCAGGTTTTCAAGGGAGATTGGGGCGAAGCCGCTGCCGCCAATATTACGCCGGACGCCTCGGGCATCGGCTATTACGATCAGGCATTGTTTATGCAGGTGATGCGCACGGGCTTTGTGAAGGCGCGCAAACTGAGCGCGATGATGCCAACGGCAATTTACAAGAATCTTACGGACGAAGACCTGGCCGCGATCTTCGCGTATCTGCGCACGCTAAAGCCGGTCAAACATCGGGTTGATAACAGCGAGCCTCCGACCTATTGCAAACTCTGCCGCATGAAGCATGGGACAGGAGATCAGAACTAGACGATTGTTTTTGTAGAAAGTGCGGGTGCCCATCTTAGAACGCCGGGTGCTCCACTCTTTCGCGTTCCTTTGCAAAAGTCGGAAATCCATGTGATTTAAGGGGATGATTTTTCCCTTTCGCTATCGGAAGCGGAGTCCCTGCGTCTATCCCGGCCAAAGGGCCATCCATGCGAACACTGATGGTAATCGCGCTGCTGCTTTATGCAACCAGCCTGCTGGCGCAGGCACCTACTCCCAAGCCCGCTTACGATTTCTCCCTGTCTCGGGAAGAGAAGATCAAACTCGCGGAGAGCGCCGCGCCACCAGAGGTTGCTTCGAAGGCCACTGTCTATGTGTTGGAGCGTACCGGCTACGAAAAAGTCCGCGAGGGCACAAACGGCTTTTCCTGCTTCGTGGATCGGCAATCTCCCTTGAACCTGGAGCCCACCTGCTTTGACGCGGAGGGCAGCGCCACCACGTTGCGTACACGTTTATACGCCGAAGGAGAGCGCGCCAAGGGCAAGAGCGAAGCGGAAATCACCGGCGAGATCGCCGACGGCTACAAGCAGGGTAAGTTCAAGGCGCCCGGCAAGCCGGGGATTGTCTACATGATGTCCGATCAGGGCTATCTTTACGTGCCGGGAAGGGATCAACTCGTCCATCTGCCGCGCCATCTGATGTTCTACGCTCCCTACGCCACGGAGAGGGACATTGGCTCGCCGCCTCCGGGTGCTAACATGCCGCGCCTGCTCCGCTCCGGCCAGCCCGACGCGGTGATGATTGTGTTGCCGCGCGAGCCGTGACAATTCTTTTGTGCGGGGTGCAGCGTTCGCTGACTAGTCGCAGCTTTTGCGGGCGGCGGGTTCGAACTGATCCAGTTGTGCATCCCGCTGCGTGGTGAACTTTCCGCCGGGCGTTTTGCCGTAGAGGTCGGCGCCGGGGCAGTAATAAAGCGCCGTGTGCAGATCCACCCACACTTGCGTATTCGGGTTGCCGTTATATGCCGGCGGCGACGGAGCCTCGGCCAAGCCCAGGCTGATCATCAGGCGGTCGCTGAAGGGAAGCTGGTTCTTGCTCTGCGGGCTGTGAGAGTGCGACGGCGTTCCCCACCCGGAAAGCACGATCAGCAGAAGGATTACGGCCGCACCGACGTAGATGTTGGCGCGATGCTGATTCAGCCAAACGCGTCCCTCGCCTTCGGCTTCGAGCGATTGCAGCCATTTATGCGTCTTGACGGCAGACTTCCAGGGCACTTGCGCGGCTGGGTCGGAAACGGCTGGCGCAGCGACTGGATTGCTCACCACCAGCGCGGACTCGCTTTCCGCGGCCGGCTCAGCCTCTGAAAAAGGTTGCTCCGCGGCATCCGGGAGTGTGGAGGCCAATTCGTCGGGGGCGTCCGCCCGCACGGCCGGCGGAGCTTCCTGCGGCGCTTCGGCGATTGGTTGATCCTCCGATGGTGGATGCCAAAGCGCATCGAGCTGCTTCTGCAGGTCATCCACCGGCCAGGGCTGAACTACTCGCGGCGCCCCGCACTTGCCGCAGAACAAGTCTTTTTCTCCCGCGAAGGCAAAGCCGCATTGCGGGCAAAGCAGATCGGTGGTGGCGGCGCTCGCCTGGGCGGAAGCGAGGATGGCTGCCGCCTCGGCAATTTCCGGCGGCTGCACCGGCACTCGCCGCACCTCGGCGGTTGGTTCCACGGCAAGGCGCTCCAGCTGCGGCTTGATTTTTTCCAGTGCTCCCAGCATGGTAGCGCGCTCGGCCGCCAGCGCCTGCTTCCACTGCAGCTCGGCTTCTCGAGTGATGGCTTCGCTCATCAGTCCCGACATCAGGCGGCAGCTCTGCACGTCCTGCTCGGTGATGGATTCGGGATCGGGGAAGCGCAGCTCCAACACCCCGGCTACTTTTCCTTCGTGATGGATCGGGATCAGGAATGGCGACTTGAGACTATTCTCTTCGCAGCGCTGCGTGGAAGGCAAAGAGCTGGGAATCGAACCCGGATCGGCTGCGCCTTCGGGCTCGCCTTCCATGGGCAGGCTGGAATCCCACGGCATGCGGGTGCCTGCAACTCCGGCAATGCTTCCCGCGCCGGCGCAGTATTCCAGATGATCTTCTCGGATGACCGCGATCGCCACTCCGCTGGCGTGTGTGATCTTGGCCAGCCGTTGCGCGATGAGATTGGCGGCTCCTGGCAGGTCATAAGGATGCGTGCGCAGCATTTCCTGCGTTTCCACGATTTCCGAGAGTGTCTCCACCGGGCCGGGCCGGTCGGGCGGGAGCAACTCCGGATGCTCCTGCAGGACATAGGCCGCCTCCAGCAATTGCTGGAAGGTGGCTTCATCGAGCGCAGGCCTTGGCTGTGTAGTTAGGATTTGTTCCACGTTGGAGCGTTGACTCGCTTTATCGCGTTCGTCCGCCATGGCGTTTGTGCAATCCGCGGACCAAAAGGCCCCGGACTGGCTGGCATTGCCCTGATTCTAGCAAGCCTCGTGCGGCTTCGCTATATTCCAGAGGTCACGCTTGAAGTGCTTGGGAATGTTTGGATTGCGCGCCGGGCAGGGCGTACGGTCGGTGTCTTGCCGGCCGCAGCCTAACCCGACCGCGGCCGCCTGGCCGGGATTCGCAGCTCTGTGTGCAAGAAAGTTTCATTGCACGGGAAAAGAGTCACTGTTCGCTGCGGGCGGTCTTTCCTGAGAGTGATCGGATGGCTCGGCGACCTGACGTGACCCTGGGGCAACCTCGCGGCTCAGCATGGGAATCCAAATGCGCGCTTACGGTTCGAATCCACCATGAGGTAATGGAGATCGTCCCATGAAAGTCAAGGCAGGTTTGCTGGCCCAAGCATTTCCGCGCCGGAGTAAGCCGCAACTTCCAGTGCTTGTGATCTTATTTTGTGTAGCATCGTTGCAAGTTGCGCTGGCGCAGACGTATACCATCGTCTACGCCTTTAATGGCAAGAACAAATTGACGGCCGGAACTTCCATCACGCGCGATGACGCCGGCAATCTCTATGGTGCTTCGACGGCCGGCAGCGTGGCGCAATGTTATCAGGGGCCGTGTGGCGCGATTTATAAGATCGACGGCAAGGGGAAGCAAACGATCGTGTACAGCTTCCAAGGGCCGCCGGATGGCGCCAATCCCGTAGGTGTGATCGTGACCCCATCGGGCATGATTTACGGTACGACGCTATATGGAGGCACAAGCACGCTGCAGTATTGCGGGGGCGGATGTGGCACCGTGTTCGGAATCAGCAGCTCCGGCAAGGAAACCGTGTTGCACAGCTTCATGGAACCTCCCAAGGACGGCATTCTGCCGCAAGCCGGCGTAATTCGCGATGCCAAAGGAGTGCTCTACGGCACAACGACGTTTGGAGGGCCGCACATCGCCTATGGCAATCCTGGGGAAGGCACGGTTTACAAAATTCAAGGGCGAAAGCGAACCGTGATCTACAGCTTCACCGGTGGGGATGATGGCGCTTTGCCAGCCGCGTCCGTGCTTCTGCGCGACGGAAGCCTATATGGTACTACCACCTTCGGCGGCTCGGGCAGTTGCAGCACGCTCTATGGCGCCGGCTGCGGAACAGTTTTCAAAGTCAAAGGCACGAAGGAATCCGCGCTATATAGTTTTAACAATGAATCGGACGGTGGTTTTCCGGCTGGGAGCCTAATCAGCGATAAGTCAGGCAATCTCTACGGCACGGCCGTGCTGGGCGGGGATCTGAATTGCACCCAACCCCATGCACGGGCGCCGATCCTCCGGTTGCCTGGAGTTCCGATCGAACAGAACCCGCCCGGCTGCGGTACGGTCTTCAAAGTCAGTCCGTCCGGGGTGGAAACCGTGCTCTATACCTTTACCGGGACGCAGGATGGCTCCTGGCCGAGCGCCGCGCTGGTCCTGGATTCCTCGGGAAATCTGTATGGCACGGCCGAATACGCCGGCGAGGCGAGCTGTGGCGGCGGCACCGGCTGCGGAACCCTCTTCAAATTAGATACAGCTGGAAAATTTTCCGTGCTTCATACCTTCAAGGGCTCTGACGGGGCCTATCCTCACGCTTTGATCGGGGACAAGGGCAAGTTGTATGGCACCGCCTCTGGGGAGGGTCCCTACGGGTACGGTGTAGTGTATGAGGTCGCGCCCTAAACCGATTGTGGGCTAGAAATTCTGCCTGTGGCAGACTGGGCGAGATTTGCCGGGGTGCCTGCGCAATCGGCTGGCCGGCGACCGAATCGGGACAAAATTTTCCGGATTCGGGTTCGCACTGGTCAGCGTTCCTCTGTTCCAACCTTCAAATTGCAGGATTCAAAGGTCATTCTCCCTTCGTTCGCCCGGCGAATGTGTGGCGAAACAATTGCACTCGGTTTGTTAGCTTCCGCTCCGATGGGTTGAGCGCAGGCGAAACAATCCGGCAGTTAGAGAGAGGGAAGGATGATAGACCTGAGCGAAGTCAAAATCACTGCGCGTGATGAGCAGGTACTGGGCTTGCTCATGCAAGGATGCAGCAACAAGGAGATCGCCGAACAACTCAGCATCAGCCCGCGCACGGTGAAACAACACCTGCGCACTTTATTCTTGCGCGCCGGAATCACCGAGGGCCGCAAGCGCGTGAAACTGGCCACCGCCATGTTTCAGAAGGAGCAAGCGACTCATGCAACCCTGTGATCATTTGACGGCCAAGGAAATCCAAGTCGCCACCCTGGTGTGGCACGGTCACACCAATCGCGAGATCGGCAAGATGATCGGCACCACGGAACAGGTGGTGAAGAATTATTTGCGCAATACATTCGACAAGCTCGGCGTCTGGAGTCGCCTGGAACTGGCGCTCTACGTCGCTGGCCACGGAGGCGAGCAGTGGCGGAATCCCGTCGTCCGGGCTGAGGCTGCGCCGCCAGCGGAAGATAGTTCGGCGCAGTTGAAGTCCACCGCCTAAACCGCTTCGGAAGACAGATGCCTTGAGCCGGAACACAGCGCGATGGCGCTTTGGCCGGCCAGGCTCAGAGACGCGTAAACATTGATTCTGAGAGAGTTTTTCACAGTGACTGGCGAAGCGCTGGCCAGTGCGACCTGCAGGGAATGTCAGCTTCCATTGTGAAAATGAAAAGCGCAGGAGCGGATGCCGGTTCTCTGCCGGGCGGAATGCACAAATTCTTGGACAGTAGCCTGTGGATGGCGGGCATGTGGCTGAAAACTCGTGGAGTTTGGGCGCAGGAAATTCCTTGACCGCGGAAATGCCGGCGATGTAAACAGCCACAGCCCCGCAATTCCGGCTTCGCGCTATGCTTTCAACGGATTGCCATCGCGTCAAATCCACCGTTTTGGTGGTGGATGATTCGCAGGAGATGCGGCGCTACCTGCGCCTGCTGCTGGAAACCGATTCCTATATGGTCGAAACCGCTAGCGATGGAATCGAGGCGCTGGAGCGCGTGCGCAACGGGAGCGTGCCATCGCTGGTGTTGCTGGACATGCAGATGCCGGGGATGAACGGCCTGGAAACTCTGTGTTCGCTGCGGACGCTCTGCCCAGAATTAAAAGTGATTATGTGTTCGGCAGTGGATGATCCGTCGAAGATCAATCAGGCAGTTTCGCTAGGAGCGCAAGGTTATCTGGTGAAGCCGATACAGTATCTGTACCTGTCGGCTGCCATCGAACGATGCCTGACGGGCCAGCGCGTCTTACCATCCGGGCAGGCGCTTCCGGCCAATGTCGTGCCCATGCGGTCGCCGGCGCGCCACTACGAGAACTGACCCAGAGCACATTCAGATCGGTACCCGACTGATGCTCCCTAGAAACTGCCGCAACTGATCGCGGTCCAGGTCTGAGATCTCGCTAAATCGGATCCCAATGCCAAAGCCCGGCGTGCTGGTGACGACCAATGCGTTTGCCCAGAGCTTGACTTCATTTATCCATACCCCGATGCGCAACGTGGTTCCTTTGGGAAGGGGATTCGGCATATCCACAAAACACCCTCCAAGACTTATGTCTCCGGTACGCGCTCGAATGGGAGAGGATTGCCCCGCGGGATAGAGTTCCACTGAATTGGCGGTTCTCACCCGCGGATGACGGCGACGTTCCAGGGCATCGCGGCTGGAGCCATCGAAGGCGGGGGCGGGCAGGGGAAAGTCCCACAGCGGTTTTTCCGGCGCCACATTCAGCAACCCAGCGTGGCCGGCCTTTGGAGTTCCGGGGTCGCCCATCCATTTCACGCGGAAGTGCGCCTTGATCTGGCCGTAACTCAGACCGACAATTTCTTCGGTTTTCAGCAGGACGGTCAGGCCACTCAGTTCCACCCCGCATCGGCTGACATTGACGGTGGACAGCTTCTCGGAGAATACCCGGCCATTGCGGTCGGTGCCGAACAGGCGAACCGCAACCCGGATATCCTTGCGAGGCTCGCGTCGTTTGCCCATGGCAATTGAGCCGGCTCATCCTCCCGCAGATTTTTCTGAGTGTGGTGATTTTACTGCAAAGCTTTCGCCTGGCCCAACTAAGGGAAGCCATCGGCCGTCAAGAGCAGGGAAAAACGCTGCAAAACGTTGCATGGAAAGCGGCCATTCTGGACGCTTTCGCCGCATAACCCGCTATTTTGACTAAGCCTTTCTGTCGGGGTGGCGGCCCTTCAATTGCTCACGCAGGGTCGTGGGTTCAGGTCTCGGCTAGTCCCCCCAGGCCAGGCAGTTGCCGAAACGCAGGGAAGGGATTGCATGACAGAAAAGGAAACGTTCTGGATGGCTTGCGACTCAACCGAGCCTTTACGCGCCGAATACGGGCCGTTTCAGAACCGGGACGAAGCCGAGGTGGAAGCGCGCAAGCTGGGGTTCGGATTCCTGCTGCGTTACGAACACATCATTGACGAGAACCAGGACATCCAGGAAGTCCGCTGCATTTTTATCGAGCTGCCCGGACCCTGTACTGCCATCGTGCAGGCGGTCCACAAGTTTCATACCCGATGCGCCACCTGCGGAGAGTCCGCTGCCCACGATGAGCCCTGGCAGGCCGAAGTCTGGGCCGACATTCACGAATTCGAACACACGAGGCATCGCGTGCGCCTGTTCGAACACTCCCGCGCGGACGGTCTGAAGGAGATTGGGGACTGGCGCGATCAGTGCGCGTAAGGGGAGGCGCGGCTCATTGCGTCAACGGGATCCAATAAGGCCATGCGGGCAATCACGTGCGCCCATTCAAGTAGAAAGTCTTACCGCAGAAGCCGCGCAAAATGCCTTCGCCACGTTGAACTGTTCAAAGGTACTTCCATCGCAAGGACTTCCGTTGTCGCACGACGAAAAATCAATTTTCATCCCGTTTTGAGAACCATTTCCCGGATATCCTCGAATCCTCAAGTCGCGCAACTCGAAACCCTCGATCGGCGTGATGCAGGCCTGACTGACACCTCCACCGCAACTCGGACTCAGCAGCGCCGGAGGGAGCACGATGGCGTCATTGGATGAGCTTGTTGAGGTAAGAACCGTGTTCCCGATACCAGACCCGCGAATTTTTGTTCCGGCCGTTGAGTTAGCGCCGCCCACGCGGAGACCGGGGCTTGTTGCTGGGAGATCGTTGCGAATGCAGAAAGTGTAGACAGCAGAAAGACGTAGAGGGCACATTTTCTCGCGGCTCACCTCCAGTGTGGATTGTGTGCGCTGGCCCCCTCACCAGTGCCGAACGACTACAGTTCGGTGTAGTAGTCATTTCGAGGGGATTCATCCCCGAGGAAATCTGCTCTCCTCGCTGAAGAGAAACAGCAGATTCCGCCCGGCTGAAGCCGGGCGGAATGACAAAGTGTATTGGTTAAGTGCCCAGTGTCATCGCGGCCGCGGGATCGCCGGGAATCCGACAAGTTCCCCACACAAGCCGGAACCGGGCTTGTGCGCGGCACCTGAAGAGGTTTGTATTCACCAGAATTCATGGTTAGTCGCGCAAACCCAGCGCCTGTCGCGGCATCTGAAGAGCGGTGGCCTAAAAGCCCAGGGAGGTGTTACATGTCCCGCCAGCGCAGTTTTCTCCGTTGCCACAACTTCAGGTTTGCAGCTGCAGTTTTGTTGATGTGCTTTGTATCGGCTTCGTTCGCGCTCGCTCAAAGCGCTTTCGTTTATGTCTCCAGCAGCCCCAGCCAGAATCAATATCAGATCAATGCCTTTCGCGCGGCGTCGAATGGAAAACTGACCCCGGTGCAAGGGTCGCCTTTTCCAGCCAGCGTGCTGAGCATGGCGGTGAACTCGAAGTACTTGTTCGGCACCGACGATGTGCACATCTATTCGTTTTCGATTGCGTCCGATGGGGCGCTGCAACAGGTTTCCTCGATTAATGCTCAGCGGCATAACCAGGGCGACTGCGGCGGGCCGGTGGCATTGTTTCTCGACCACACCGGTTCCACGCTCTATGACGAAGACTTCTACGGAAATATTTGCGCCAATAACCCGTACCAGTTTTTCACCGTCGACAATTCCACAGGCCAGCTCACGTATCTTGGCGTCACCGACGCGGCCAGTCCGGCGTTTAACGTTCCGCTCAGTTTCACCGGAAACAACGACTTCGCCTACAGCTCGACTTGCTATCACATCAACGCGTGGCTTTTTGGATTCCAGCGAAGCAGCGATGGATCACTGACCGAAGTCAATAACAATCCGGCGATGCCGAAAGCTCAGAAAGAGATGGGATTCTGTCCGTTTCTCGCGAGTGGCGACCCCACCAATCATGTGGCTGTCTCGGTGCAGGAATATAACGGAAGCTGGCAGCCAGTGGCGCCTCCACAGATCGCAACCTACACCGCGGATAGTTCGGGAAACCTGACCACAAAGAGCACCTATTGGAACATGCCCACGAGCGCGGTGAACGAGGTTACCGACATTATGATGTCGCCTTCGGGAAAACTGATTGCGGTCGGCGGAACGGGCGGATTACAAATCTTCCATTTCAACGGCGCACAGCCGGCCACGCATTACACCGCACTGCTCACCAGGGATGCAGTGGATCAGTTCTTCTGGGATAACGACAATCATCTTTATGCGATCAGCCACACAGCGGGCAAGCTGTTCGTCTTCACGATTACGCCGATGAGTGTGAAACAGGCGCAGGGCTCGCCGTATAGCATCAGCAATCCGGACTACATTATTGTTCTGCCGAAGAAGTGAGCGGCGGGGGCGGCGGCTTTGAACACTTAGGGACCGATGTCCTGATCTGTCCGGCAGCGGGAGGCTCGGCTGCTTCCATCCTTGAAAAAGCAGGGCGAGCTTCGCTCGCCCGGACAGCCGGGGGCGGGTGTCCCCACGCGACCATGACAACTTTTCCCGATAACGCTTAGAATTGGCAGAGATGAAAAGGTTTCTGCTCACCCTGGCGATCCTTGCGGGACTGGTGTCCCCGGCTTTCTCAAACGACAGGAAGGCCGCGGACGAATCACCGCAGGCCAGGCTGAGCTTTGTGGTGGTGAAGGATTCCAACGGCAAGCCAGTTCGCAACGCCGCTGTCATAATGCACGGCGTGGACAGCCACGACAAGCAGCAGCGCGGAGGCCTGGAGTTGAAAACCGATGCGGAAGGGAAGGCCAGCTACGATGGCATGCCCTACGGCAAGCTGCGCGTGCAGGCGCTGGCACCCGGCTTTCAGACGTTCGGCGAAGATTATGACGTTGAGCAGCCGACCGTGGAGATCACAATTCGCCTAAAGCGCCCGGCCGGACAATATTCGATTTACGAGGAGCATCCGGGCGACAAAAAGCCGGACGTGAACGCAGCGCCCGCTCCGGGGAAGTGAGGCGCGACGATCGCGATTTTGAATCTGCATTCTAGAATCCGAGATCTGCAATTGAGAACATGGACTACCTCCTGAAGACCGAACCCTCCGAGTATTCTTTCGCCGATTTGCTGCGCGACAAAACCACGATCTGGGATGGCGTTTCCAATCCCGTCGCCCTGAAGAATTTGCGCGCGATGCGGCCGGATGAGCGGCTGGTGATCTACGAAACCGGGGATCACAAAAGCGCGGTCGGAACGGCGACGGTAGTTTCAGTGGATACCGCCGACGCCAGGAATCCGCAGGTGAAGATCAAAGTTGGGAAAACGCTGGCGAAGGCGGTGACGCTGGCGGTGGTCAAAGCTAACAAATTGTTCGCTGACTCGCCGTTGGTGCGGCAGGGAAGGCTGAGCGTGGTGCCGCTGACTGCGGCGCAATATAAATTCTTGACCGGTGAGTAAACTCTCACTCTTTCGCACAGAACGCGAGAGAGCGGGCACCCACTGAGGTCCCGATGTCACGCTACGTGGGCGTCGCGGCGGATCAAAGCAGAATCCAGAAAGAAGCCAAGCCCAAGGGCCAGAGGAATCACGCCGAACGCGGCCACAAACCAGGCGTCGGGTTGGGCGCGCGCGATTAGCGCAAACGTTGCCATGTAGCCGAGCGCGCCGGAACTGAGCAGAATGCCGGAGCGGCGGGACGCGGCTGCCTGGGAAAGCTCGGGCTCCATTGGAATGCTGACCCCGCGGGCAATGGCCGCCAGGCGTTCTTCGGTGCGCAGCTTGCGCACGCGGTAAAAGGTGTACAACGCCAACAGGGCGGTTGGCGTTCCGAAAATCAGGATCACGGTCAGTAAACCCGTCATATCTTCGAACATGGTGTGCTCCTTGTGGGTGCGAATTGCGCTGCCTTTAGCCCCGATGGGAGGTACGGAAGCGGGCGGGAAAAAGTTCCTGGCAGCTGAAAATGGCGCGGCTGAAAGGTTGTCAAACCCGGATCAACTGCGGCGGACAGGAGTGTCCGCCCCACACGACAATCAGCCGAGGATCTTGCGCAGCTCGCGGCGCAGAATCTTGCCCGAGGGCGTGCGCGGCAGGGCTTCGACAAAGCGGATTTCGCGCGGCTGCTTGTAGTGGGTGAGGCGGTCAGCGACGAATCCGCTGATATCTTCTTTCAGCTTTTCCGAGCAGACATAGCCTTCGCGTGCGACGACGAATGCCACCGGAATTTCGCCGGCCGCCGCATCCGGCCTCCCGATGACGCCGCAATCCCGCACGGCAGGATGCTCCAGCAGCAACCCCTCCACTTCGGCGGGCGCAACCGGGAACCCTTTGTACTTGATCATCTCTTTGCGGCGATCGAGGACATAGAAGAAATCTTCCCCATCGCGCTTCACAATATCGCCCGACCAATACCAGCCATCGCGTAACGCGGCGGCTGTGGCTTGCGGTTCTTTCCAATAACCCAGCATGAACTGCGGGCCGCGCATCACCAGTTCGCCGGGTTCGCAGGGCGAGGCCTCGCGATCATGTTCGTCAATTACACGGCATTCGGTCCGGGCCATGGGCTGGCCGATCGATTCCGGGCGATACAGTTCGGGCTCAAGGTATCCGACATGGGTCACGGGCGAGGCTTCAGTCATGCCATAGCCCTGGCAGACCAGAATGCCGGTCAAAGCGGTGAAGCGGCGGGCAAGTTCGGCGGCGAGCGGGGCCGCCCCGGATTTTACCCAGCGGATACGATGATCGCGCGGGAACTGCCCCGCCTCCGCCGCCTGGCACATGGCGTTGATCGCCGGCGGGACGACCGGCATCATGGTCGGACCTTCTTCGCGGATCAGCGATGCAAGTTGCGGCATGTTGAAGCGGGGCATCAGAACGAGCGTGCCGCCCAGCGTCAATACAGGATTGAGAACAACGTTCAGGCCGTAGATGTGATAAAGCGGGAGGAAGCTGAGCACAACGTCGTCGGCGGAAAGTTGCGTGCCCTTGGGCCCGATGAACTGATAGACGTTGGAAATTAGGTTGAAGTGACTGAGCATCACGCCTTTGGGGAGTCCGGTGGTGCCGCTGGAATAGGGAAGCGCCCCCAGAGTGTGATCGGAAGAATTCTCCGGGTGCGGCAAGGCAGATGTGGTTGGTATCAGCAGGCTAGCGAATGACTCTGTTCCCAGCGCAGGCCGATGAGTTGCATAGATTTTTCGCAGTTTCGCCAGCCCCGCCAGATTGACTTCCTGGAGCAAAGGTCCGTCGGTGACGAGCATCGCCGCGCCCGAATTCTCCAGTTGGTGGCGCACTTCGCGTTCACGATAACTGGGGTTCAGCAAGGTTGGTACGGCGCCGGCTAATGTCGCCGCATGATAGGCAGCGCAAAATTCCCAGCAGCTCGGCAACCAGATAGCGATGACCTCGCCGGGCTGAATGCCGGCGGCAACGAATCCGCGGGCCAGGCTCTCGACGATGTCGCCATACTCGGCGTAGGAGATCCGGCGATTGGAGCCGGCGTCCACGAGAGCGGTTTTGTGCGGGACACGGCGGCAGGATTCGAGAATCACGTCGTGGACAAAACGGCCATGCGGGTCGGCGTAGAGATCGGTGCGCAACATGCGGAAGGGATTGTACAGCAGATTGGGCGTGCCAGTGCGAAATGGGTTTGCCGATCCGTGCGATCTCCCGTTCGACTACCCTCGTCGCTGCGCTCCTCGGCTGCTCAGGCCAGGCTCTCGAGCCGCCGGAGAAAGCGCGGGGTGTAGGGATGACTACGACACCAAGTCTGAGGCGCGCTCGCCTGCCCCAGACGAGACGTCTGGGCCAACGTATTATGGGCGCGGCGTTATCCGACGAGCTTGCGGAGGAATTCCTTCTCGTCCACGCGGTACTTGAAGGCCTTGCGCCCATCAATGAAGACGACGGGGACTTCGTCGGTGAATTGGCGGCGCAGTTGCTCATCGCTGTCCACGTCCATTTCCTGCAGGGTAAAGCCGCCACGGCGATGCAGTTTGGTCAGGGTCTCTTTTGCGACATCGCACAGATGACATCCTTTGCGAGAGTAGAGTACGACCTGGCGCTCCGGTGACATGGCGAGAGTGTAGCAACTTGGACCTGAGGTTTCCAGGGCGTGGCCTTCGGCCGTGAGGAGGCGAGAGCAGTCGAGCTTCGCTCGTCCGACAGCCGAGGGCGGCTGTCCCCACGCGAAGGGTTGCACGATACAATCCAGGAATGCCGCCATCAGGGGAGAAGCCGCTTGCCGGCAAGACCGTATTGATTACCGGCGCGGCGCGCCGCTTAGGCCGCGCGATTGCTTTGGCGTCGGCTGAGGCGGGAGCGGACGTGGCGATCACGTTTCTGCGCTCTGCGCGCGAGGCGCAACACACGGTCATTGACATCGGCAGCTTCGGCGTGCGCGCCGTGGCGCTGCGCTGCGACGTCACCGACGAAAAGAGCGTGAAGGGCGCGATCAGAGAAGTGGCCAAGGAACTGGGCGGGCTGGACGTGCTGGTCAACAACGCGGCCAATTACGAAACCGTCGAGTTTGAAAAGCTGACAGTCAAGCAATGGGACGCAATTTTCGCATCGAACGCGCGCGGACCGTTTCTGGTATCGCGGGAAGCGGTGAAGTTGCTGCGGGAGCGGCGTGGCAAGATTATCAATCTGGGCTCGCTCGGCGGCTTGCGTCCGTGGGCGAACCATGCGCATTATTGTTCATCGAAAGCCGCCGTGCATATGCTGACCAAGGTGATGGCGAAGGCGCTGGCGCCAGAGATTGCCGTGAATTGTGTTGCGCCGGGAATGATTGACTTGGGGGAAAAAGCGGCGGCGGCGTTCATGAAGCGAATGGCCAGGCAGACTCCGATGCGCCGCAACGGCACGGGTGAAGAAATTGCCGACGCCGTGCTTTTTTTCGCTGCGTCGCCACACTTCATCACCGGCCAGATTCTGGCGGTGGATGGCGGGCTGGGGCTGTGACGGCGTCGCGGGCTTTCAAAATTGTGCGATCTTCATAGCATGACGAAACCGTTCGTTGGAATCTTCCTGTTCATCTTCTTCTTCGGCTCGATTGCCTGGGCGCAGGCGCGGCCAGAAGATGGCGGTCACGAACTGCAAGTGTGGAGTGGCGGCGGCTCCTCGGTGCCGGGTGGAACGTCGGATACCAGCTTGTGGAATGTGGGGTTGCGCTATGGATGGATCCTGACGCGCCCGCATGGGCCGGGGTTTCTGAAAGGCCGCTTCGAATACGCGGTGGATGCTGTGCCCCTGTTTCTGGTGTTTCAGCGCTATAACACAGCATATGGCGCAGGCGTGAACCCGCTAGGGTTAAAGTGGGATTTTGCGGCGCGCGGGCGCGTGGAACCGTATCTCGAGCTTAACGGCGGAACGCTGTTCACCAACCACGATGTGCCTGCCGGAACCTCGGCGGTGAACTTCACTTCAGCCGCGGCATTTGGGATCCACATACTGGGCGACAAATATGCCTGGAGCGTGGAGGCGCGCTACATGCACATCTCCAATGCTGGATTGGCAAGCCCGAATCCGGGGGTTAACACGGTGCAGGTGCGGCTGGGATTCGGAAAGTTCTTCAAGCACTGATCGATCGTCCACTCCAGCTTACTTCGCGACCGCTGCTGCTGCCTCGATCTTCACATTGCGCAGAAATTCGGCGGCGGATTCCGGCGGCATGCTGTTGATGAACATTCCCGAGCCGAGTTCGAATCCGGCGACGCGCGTGAGCCGGGGGATAATGCTGACATACCAATGAAAATATTTCGCTCCGGCGAGTTCGGCGGGAGCGCAGCGAAGAGTGTAGTTGAAGTCGGGATTGCCCAGACCGTGATAGAGCTTGGCCAGGACGGTGCGCAGAGTGCGCGCCAGATCGCTGATCTCGCCGGCGCTGATGTCGCCGAAATTCGCCATATGCCGCCGGGGGAAGATATACGTGGCGAAGGGGGTGGGCGAAGCGAACGGTTCCAAGGCGATAAAGTGCTCGGTGGTGAGCACGATGCGTTGTTGTTCCGCCATTTCCTCTTCCAGCATCTGGCAGAAAATGCACTGGCCGTAATCGTCGTAATGCTGTAGCGCGACCTGAAAGCGCCCCCGCACCTGGCTGGAGATCACCGGCGTGGCTATCAGTTGCGAGTGGGGATGTTCAAGGCTGGTGCCGGCGTCCAAGCCGTGGTTTTTGAAAATCGTGATGTGCGCGATGCGGGGATCGAGGCTAAGCGCGTCATAACGCGATTTGTAAGCCCGCAGAACGTTGGCTACATGGGCATCGGGCATCAGGGCGGTGAGGTGGGCATGGTCGGGAGTCTCGACAATCACATCGTGAATGCCGAAGCCGCCGATACTGCGGCGCGAGCGGTGAATGCTGCGGGTGGGCTGACTCTCGCGCGACAAGGCGGCGAATTTGTTGGGAATGACGCGCACCTGCCAGGGACCGCTTCCGTCGGTGGGAACGCGCATCACCTCCGGCGGGGTTTTAGACTCGTTGCCCGGGCAAAACGGGCAGGTTTCGATGAACGAGGCGACGGTCTTCGCCGCCCGATGCGCGACCAGTTCTTCCGGGCGCTTGGCCCGCTCGGTCGCAATGATGACCCACTCTTTGGTGAAGAAATTCTGACGCAGCTCTGGCATAGTGACTCCTCAGATTATGTCTATCGGCAGAGAGCTCAAAAATCGTTAGTCTCATGAGGGCTCGGTTTTCTGCCACCACGCGCAGGATGCCTCGTCCGCTGGAGAAAGCGCGTCGCTTGGGGATGACCGGCTTTCAGGACTGGATTAGATCCGATCTGCGATACCTCGCCCTCTGTTGTAAAATCGCAGTCAGTTATGTCTACGAAGACTCCTGTGGGAATCCTGGGCGCTACCGGCATTGTGGGGCAGCGCTTTGTGCAAATGCTGGAACACCATCCCTGGTTTGAAGTCGCCTGGCTGGCGGCGTCGGACCGGTCGGAAGGCCGGCTGTATGGCGAAGCGGCGCGCTGGCGGCTGAAGACGGCGATTCCGTCGCGCGTGGCGGCAATGCGAGTCTCGCCGGCCGTTCCCGATGGCGCTCCCAAGGTCATTTTTGCCGCTCTCGATGCCTCCATCGCCGCCGATCTGGAACCGCGCTTTGCCGCCGCTGGATGCGCCGTAGTTTCGAACTCCAGCGCGTTGCGCATGCAAAGCGACGTGCCGCTGGTGGTTCCCGAAGTCAATTACGACCATATCAAGCTGCTCGAGTGCCAGGCTTGGCGCAAGCAATCCGGCGGCTTCGTGGTCACCAATCCCAACTGTTCTGCGATCGGCTTGGTAATGGCGCTGGCGCCATTAGAACAGCGATTCGGAATCGAGACGGTGATGGCCGTCACCATGCAGGCGGTGAGCGGCGCTGGATATCCCGGAGTGGCATCGCTCGACATCCTGGGCAACGTAATCCCTTACATCGCCAAGGAAGAAGAAAAGATGGAGGAGGAAACGCTCAAGCTGCTCGGCCACCTGAATGGCGCGGGGATTGTGCCCGGGAGCTTCGCCATGAGTGCGCAGTGCAACCGCGTGTCGGTGGAAGACGGGCACACGGAATCGGTCTCGATCAAGCTGAAGCGGAAGGCTAAGCCAGAGGAGATCATCGCGGCCTGGAACGATTTCCACAGCGCGCCCCAGGAGTTGAAGCTGCCCAGCGCTCCGGAGAAGCCCGTTCGCTATATCGAGACGGCAGACCGGCCACAGCCGCGCTTCGATGTGGACTCCGGACACGGTATGACGGCAACGGTGGGCCGTCTGCGTCCCTGTGCCGTGCTCGGCTGGAAGTTCACCGTGCTCTCGCACAACACCATCCGCGGCGCCGCCGGAGCTGCGTTACTGAACGCCGAGCTGCTCAAAGTCCGGGGATACCTGGATTGATGAGCAGACCAAACACCAGAGCGGCGGAACGATCCGTGGCGATCCGTGCGAATCCGTGGCCGAGGAATTTGCAGCCATGATCGTCATGAAATTCGGCGGCACCTCGGTGCAGGATTCCAAGGCGATTCTGCAAGCCGCAAAGATTGTGAACGGTCGCCTGGCCCAGCGGCCGGTGGTGGTGGTCAGCGCGATGGCCAAGGTTACCGATCAGTTGCTGGCTATGGCGCGGGCTGCCGGATCGGGCGATCGAGAGACGGCACTGGAACTCTCCCGAGCGCTTCGCGAGCGGCATTTCAATACCGCCGGCGAACTGCTTGGCACTGCGTTGTTCACCCAGTTTCACAGCGACTTAGGGGTGTATTTTGAAGCATTGGATGAGCTTCTTCGCGGGATCGCCGCGGTCGGCGAACTGACGCCGCGCACCACCGACCACGTAGCCGCCTTCGGAGAGATTCTCTCGAGCACGATGGTGACGGCAGCCTTTGCCGCCCACGGACTCGATTCCGCCGTGGTGGATTCCCGCCAGTGCATTGTGACCGACAACGCGCATATGCGTGCCGCTCCGCTGATGGAAGAGACGCAGGATCGCTTGCAGGCGAGAGTGCAGCCGTTGCTTGACGCGGGCAAGGTGCCGGTGATGGGAGGATTCATCGGCGCGACCAAAGCTGGAATCACCACCACCATCGGACGGGGCGGATCGGATTTTTCTGCGGCCATTGTCGGCGCGGGCCTGGGCGCGGAGCGCATTGAAATCTGGACCGACGTGGACGGAATGATGACCACCGATCCGAATACCTGCCCGGAGGCGCGGCGGATCAAAGTGATCAGCTTCGATGAAGCGGCGGAACTGGCATACTTCGGGGCGAAGGTGCTGCATCCGGCGACCGTGCTGCCCGCAGTACAGAAGAATATTCCGGTTTACATTTTGAACTCGCGCAACCCGGAGTGCCAGGGTACGCGGATCACCGCTCGCGTCGCGCACACCCGGAATTTTTTCAAAGCGATTGCCGCCAAAAAGCGCATCACCATTATTGATGTGGCTGCGCCGCGCATGCTGTTGGCGCACGGATTCCTGCGCGCGATCTTCGAGGCGTTTGACCGGCATCGCGTGGCGGTGGATGTGGTTTCCACCTCGGAGGTCAGCGTTTCATTGACCGTGGATTCGAACGAATCGATTCCGGCGCTCGCGGCCGACCTGGCGAAGCTGGCCGACGTAAAATATGAAGGCCGCAAGGCGATCGTTTGCGTGGTGGGCGAAAATCTGCGCGAGACGCCGGGTATTGCGGCGCGGGTATTTGGCGAATTGTCGGATGTGAAGATTCGCATGATTTCGCAGGGCGCCTCGGAGATTAATCTGACGTTCGTAATTGACGAGGATCAGGTGCCGGAGGTGATCCGGCGGCTGCACGCGACGTTCTTTTCGGATTTGGATCCGGAAGTGTTCGCGTAGCCGCGGCGCGCAACGATGTCTTGCGCACAAACACATCCCTTGTTGCCGTCCCGAACGAAGCGAGGGATCTGTTTTTGCCGCGGATAACGACAACAGCAGATTTCTCACCGCTAAAGCGGTTCGGAGTGACGAGGTGTAACGTGATGAACGCGCACGCGAGAGAATTCTGATGAAGCTTCTCATTCTAGGCCGGGGCAAGACAGGATCGTTGGTGGCGGAGGCGGCGCGCCAGCGCGGCCATCACACAGAGACTCTTTGCGCGGCAGACAATCCCCAGGCCTCGGCGCTGACCCCGGCGAGACTTGCTCCGTTCAATGCCATCATTGATTTCACGACCCCCCACACGGTGCTGCCCCATATTGAAGCCTGTGTCCGCGCGGGGAAAGACATGGTGGTGGGCACGACCGGATGGTACGGCGAAATGCCGCGAATTCGGGAGATGGTGGAGAAAAGCGGCGCCGGGTTTCTGTACGCTGCGAATTTTTCTCTCGGCATGAACCTGTTTCTTGAAGTGGCGCGTACTGCCGCCGCAGCGCTGCGCCATCATTACTCCGGACAAATCTTCGAGCGCCATCACGTCCACAAGAAAGACGCGCCTTCGGGAACGGCTGTGGCTTTGCAGCGCGTCATCCGGGATGTATCCGGGAATGAGGTTGAAATTGTTTCCTTTCGCGAGGGCGATGTCGTCGGAATGCACGAACTGACGCTCGATTCGCCCGCTGACACGATTTATCTTTGCCATAGTGCAAAGTCCCGCCACGGATTCGCCGAGGGCGCGGTGCTGGCGGCGGAGTGGCTGAGCGGCAAAAAGGGATTCTTCGACTTCAAGGATGTTTGGCGGGAGTTGTAGACAGAGGAGAGTCAGACGGAGCACAATTAGTCCGCAGTGGATTTCGGGTTCCTTTGCAGTTCATTTCAACTCATAGGAGTTCGTAACCATGAAGAAGCTGTTGATGCTGGTCGCGATCACGTTAGTTATATCTTTCAGCTCACTTGCATTCGGCCAAGACGGCGGGGCAATTTTCAAAGCGAAGTGCGCCGGCTGCCACGGTCCCGAGGGCCAAGGGAAAGTTGGCCCCGCGTTGAAGGGCACGACCCTGAGCGCGGATCAGATCGTAGATCTGCTTTCGAAAGGCAATGACGCCAAGAAGCCACCGCACAAGAAGCCGATGGTCGCCGTGTCAGCCGATGATGCCAAAGCTGTGGCGGCCTATGTCAAGACTTTGAAGTAGTTTTTGATCGAGAGGAATCTGCCTCAGGCCGCTGTCCTGAGGCATTTTTGTTGGTGGAAAGGCGCGGCCCGTCTCCGTAACTTTGCTTTCCCGCCGCCGCCCGCTTGCGTTATCTTAATCACATGCAACTCCGAGGATGTGGGACCGCTCTGGTTACGCCATTTCATCAGGATGGCTCGATTGATGAAGCCGCTCTGCGCAATCTGGTCGCATGGCAGGTGGAATCGGGGATTGATTTTCTGGTTCCTTGCGGAACCACCGGGGAAACTCCGACGCTGTCGCACGACGAGTGGTTGAGGGTAATTGATATCACGGTCGAAGTCGTGACTGGCCGTGTGCCTATTGTGGCGGGCGCAACCTCGAATTCCACGCACGATGCGATCGAGAAAGCCAAAGAAGTTGCGGCGCGGCCGGGAGTTGATGCGATCCTGACCGCGTCGCCGTATTACAACAAGCCGACGCAGGAAGGCCAGTACCGCCATTTTAGGGCGATTGCCGAGGCCGTGGGCAAGCCTCTGATTCTCTACAATGTTCCCGGACGCACGGGCGCAAACATCGAGCCCGCGACACTGGCGCGTCTGGCCGAGGTTCCGAACATCATCGCGGTGAAGGAAGCCAGCGGGAACATCAGCCAGATTGCCGAAGTTTGCGCGGTTGTGCCGGAGAACTTTCTGGTGTTTTCGGGCGACGACGCGATTACGCTGCCGGTGATCGCGCTCGGGGGCGTGGGAATCATCTCCGTCGCCTCGAACGAAATCCCGCGCGAAATGGCCGAATTGACGCGGGCCGCGCTCAACAACGATTGGACCACGGCGCGCAGTCTGCAGCGCAAATACCTGGCGCTGATGCAGGCGAATTTTATCGAGTCGAATCCGCTGCCGGTGAAGGCGGTGCTGGCGATGATGGGGAAGATTGAAGAGGTGTATCGGCTGCCGCTGCTGCCGATGAGGCGCGAGATGCGGTCGAAGCTGCAGAAAATCGCCACCGAAGTGGGCTTGATTACAAAGCCAGCCGCGCCGGCAAGCGAGGCGGCCCACTTCTTCATCTACGAGAACTGGCTGGCCGGACCGCACAAGATCGTTCTGCACCGCTCCAGTTGTGGGCAATGCAATCATGGCAAAGGACGCCCCGCCGGCCACGACGCCAACCATGCCCGTTGGCACGGGCCTTTCAGTACACTTTCCGAAACCCGCGACGTCGCGCAGAATATGGCCGGCGTGCTGATCCGGAGCGAGTGCAAGTGCATTTGAAGGCAAAAGGCCAGACTTGACCTCACCGCTCTGCGCTCAAAGGTGGTCAGGATTGTTAGCACCCAGTTTGCCCGTGATCCGAATGCGTAAGCGCGGCCCCGCCACGGACGGCGCGTCGTCGTCCTCAATTGACAACTACTGACACTTTCGCAGATACTGCAATCCGCGCATGTAGGATGCAACGGCTGGTCGCCGAAGGGCAATGCCCACCTACGATCTCATCGTGGAGGCCTGCATGCCCAATCTAGAGAACCTGAAGAAGCAAGCCAAGCTCATATTGCGGTGGCATCGCGAACGCCACTATCCCGTTGCC
>Ga0335078_10000587_pt1 | contig 55812 bp, 47 predicted proteins | sample Lox_Sample_32_FD_206711 | JGI IMG/M metagenome (GOLD analysis project Ga0335078, IMG submission 206711) | Soil microbial communities from Loxahatchee National Wildlife Refuge, Florida, United States - Lox_Sample_3.2 | ecosystem: Environmental > Terrestrial > Soil > Wetlands | place: USA... | reverse complement strand
CTGCATGCAAGGAAGAGTAGGGGAAATTGCCTGCGGCGTCGCGTGCGAATCGGCGAACGGCGGTAGGCTACCGGCGAACGGCGGTTGAATGGCGCAAATCAGTGAATTACCCGCGAGGCATGCGGAAACGGTGGCAGAGCGTCGCGATCATTCGTGGCGCAACGCGACGAGCGGATCCACTCGCATGGCGCGGCGCGCGGGCGTGAGTCCGGCAAAAACTGCGACGGCAGCGAGAACAACTGCGACGATCAAAAGCGTGAGCGGATCATTGGCTGAGATGCCGAATAGCAGTGAGCCGAGCAAATGCGCAATTGCCAGCGCGCACGGCAGTCCGATGAGAAGGCCAAAAAACGCCAGCGTGAATGTTTCGCGAAGGATCATGCGCAGAATCGTGCCTCGGGAAGCGCCCAGCGCGACGCGGATGCCGATTTCGTTAGTGCGGCAGGAAACCGAGTAGGAAATCACGCCGAAAATTCCGGTGGCCGCCAGCACCAGCGCGAGAGCGGCGAAGAGTCCGAGTAAGAAGGTGCGGAATCGCGGCTGGGCGACCGAATCTTCCAACCCGACGTCCATTGCCCCCACGTTGCTGACTGGCAAATCCTTGTCAATTTCCGCGGCCTGTTGTTGAACTGCCGCCACGATCGCGGCTGGTGTGAGCGCACTCTTCGTGACAATTTGCGCGCCCCAGAGCGGCGACTGCGCATAAGGTGCGTACATCATGGGAGTCGGCGGCTGACCGAGCGAAATGTCGCGGATATCTCCGACAATGCCGACAATTACGCGGGGCGTCCCGGGATCCGGCGGAATGCCGAATCCCGTCATCTGCTGTCCAATCGGGTTCTCGTTCGGGAAATAAGTCTGCGCCAGCGCTTTGCTGATGATCATCACTCGCGGTGCTGACATTACGTCGTCGTTGGTGAAGACACGGCCCGCGAGAAGCGGGATACCCAACACATGGAAAAATTCAGGGCTCACTGACATGTAGTCGGCCGTTTGCGTCGCGGCCTTGGAGAGCGAAGGCCGGCCAACGATGTCGAATCCCAAATTTACATTGCCGTCGACGATCGGCATCGGGAGACCGATCGCGGTGTTTTCCAGCCCCGGTTGTGCTTGTACGCGGCGCAGCAGGTCCGCGCTGAAATTCGCCCACTGGATGGGCTTGGGATATTCAAACCGCGGGAAGGAAACTTGCATTTTCAGCACATGCTCAGAAGTGAAGCCCGGATCGACGGAAAGCAGCCTGCCGAAACTTCGGATCAGTAGGCCCGCACTCACGAGCAACACCATGGCGATGGCGATTTCCAGAGTAGCGAGCACTTTACGCGCGCGCCGGCTGCCGGCGCCTTCACCGCTCCGTGCTCCTCCCTCACGCAGACTGCCCGCGACATTGGCACTTGCCGCGAACAAAGCCGGCGCAATGCCGAATGCGATGCTGGCGAGGAGCGATAATAGCAGCGCGAAGCCGAGGACAACCTTATCCACGCGGATTGCGTTGACGTGAGGCAACGCGGAGGGCGGAAGCAATACTGCGAGGGCATGCACGCCCCAATACGCGAGGACTATTCCGAGGATGCCTCCTGCAAGGCCGAGCACGGCGGTTTCGTTCAGCAACTGCCTCGCGATGCGCCATTTGCCGGCTCCGAGCGCAGCGCGCACGGCGAGTTCGCGCGAGCGAGATGTCGCGCGCGTCAGCAACAGATTTGCGATGTTGACGCACGCGATCAGAAGTACGAGGCCGACGGCTCCGAGCAGAACCAGCAGCGCTGATTTGACGTTGCGCGTGAACATTTGTTGCAGCGGCGACATGTTGGAAGTCCAGCCGGCATTCACGTCTGGAAATTGCTGCGCCTGTCGTGCGCTGATCGCCGCGAGCTCAGTCTTGGCTTGCGCGATGGAAACGCCGGCCTTCAGCCGGCCGACAAGGGTGAGCCAATGGCCGCTGCGAAAAGGCATGAAGGCGCTGAAGAGAGGATCGTCGACGACCGGAATCCACAATTGATCAGTTTCAGACAATACCGGATACCGAAAATATCCCGGCATGATGCCGACGACGGTAAACGGTTTTTTATCGAGGTCGATTTGTGTGCCGAGGATATTTGGGTCGGCGCCGAACTGGCTGCGCCACAGTCCTTCACTCAGAATCACGACGGGTGGGGCGCCTTTCTTGCCATCATCCTCGGTGAACGCGCGCCCAGCGAGCGGCGGAATGCCACAAACGGAAAACAGATTGGGCGTGATTATCGAAGTTTTGGCGACAGTCGGTTCGCCGTGCCCGGTGAGGGTGAGCTGATGCTGTTGCGTCCCAGCGACGTCAACGAAAACATCGTTGTGCTCGCGCAGATCTTCATAGTTCAGATAGGACCAGCCGTTCACCGGAATTCCGTCTTGCGGGCGCGACTGAAAGATGGTGAACAGCTCGCTTGCATTGGCGTAGGGCAGCGGCTTCAGCAGTACGGCATACACGACACTGAAAATTGCGGCATTCGCTCCGATGCCGAGAGCGAGCGTCAGAATGGCGATGGCGCTGAAACCGGGATTGCGGCGCAGACCGCGAAACGCGAAGCGAATATCCTGCAAGAATGTTTCCAGCATCGGAAGCCCCCGCAAATCGTGGTTAATTTCTCGTAGCTGACTGAATGCGCCCAGGCGGATGCGCGCCGCGCGGCCGGCTTCTTCCTGTGACATGCCACGCGCAAGATTTTCGCTTGTGAGCATTTCCAGATGAGTGGAAAGTTCACTGTCGAATTCTTCGCTTCCGCGTCGAGGCGAAATCCATCCGCGAATGCGTGAAGCGAACGCTTTGAACCCTGCGAACATGGTTTATCCGTGCGCGGCGATGCCGAGGACGCGGCCGATTACTCCGGCGATGCGTTCCCAGTTGCGCGCTTCGGCGTCCAACTGTTTACGACCGCTTTTGGTAATGGAATAAAACTTTGCTCTGCGATTATTGTCGGACGTGCCCCACGCGCCGGTGATCCATCCGCGCTGAATCAGGCGAACGAGCGAGGCGTAAATTGTGCCTTGATTGATGCGCAGGGCTTCTTCGCTGATTTGCTCGATGCGCCGCGCGATGCCGTAGCCGTGCAGCGGGCCCATGGCTTGCAGCGTCTTCAAGACCATCAAGTCGAGCGTGCCTTGCAGAATTTCGGAGCGATCTTGCGTCATTGGCGTGCGCCGCCCTTCTTTTGGACCATTCCTGTGGCCGTTGCACAGGAGTATGAGATTGGACGTGTGGGATGTCAAGAGGTCGTCAGCACGGTGCGGCCGGAGCCGGGCTACGCAGCAATGAGGCAAGATAAGCGCCAGATGCGACCTAACCGGAGGGGGGGAACCCCGGTCTAATGAATTGGATGGATGGTCAAGATGCGGCACAAGTGGCGCAGGCCCTTGGTGGCGACCAGGAAGCGTTCCGCGTCCTGTTTGAGCGCCACAGCCGCAGTTTGTTCCGGCTGGCGTTTCGCATGACGGGCAACGAGCACGATGCGGAAGAGGTCGTGCAGGAAGCGTTGCTCAGGGCTTACCGGCGGCTGGACAAGTTCGAGGCGAGATCGAATTTCGGGACATGGCTTTACCGGATTGCCGTGAATTGTTCGCTGGACATGATGCGCAAACGAGGGCCGGAAAACAAATTGCGCCAGCAGCCGACGGCAACGGAAAAGGAAATGGGCGACCCGGTCACACTGGCGCGCAGCGAAGCGCCGGGGCCGGAGCGGTTGGCGCTGAGCGGCGAGCTGAGCCAACAAGTGAAGGCGGCGATGATGACGCTCAGTCCGGTGGAACGAACGGCATTTGTGATGCGGCATTTTGAAGGCAACTCGATTGAGGAGATTGGCGAGGTGCTGGGATTGGGCGCGGGCGCGACAAAGAACAGCGTGTTTCGCGCAGTGCAGAAATTGCGCCGGCATCTGGAGCCGTTTGTCGGCGCGGAAAGCCGCACGGTTTGAGGGAAAGGTGAACGAAGCGTGAGCAAGCAACTTGAGGGACATCTGGACGAGCGGCAACTGCTCGATTACCGCTACGGTGAAACGCAAGACGCGGCGGCGATCGAACAGCATCTGCACGAATGCGCGGCGTGCAAGAAATCGTATGACGCGCTGGTTGCAGTGCTGGCGATGGTGGAAGCGGCGCCGGTACCTGAGCCTGATGCGAACTTTGAAGCGCGGGCGTGGCGCGCGGTTTCGCCGAAGCTTGTGCGGCGCGGGTTTGACTGGAGCGCATGGACGGCGTGGCTCGCGCCTCGGCGGCTGGTGCCGATTGGCGCGGTGGCGGCGCTGCTGATCGCAGCGTTTCTCGCTGGACGCTACATCCCAAGGCAGAACAATGGCTCACAGCAAGGCGCGTCCGTGAGTGATATCGCGGCGAAGGCTCCTGCTCCCGCGCAAGTGCGCGAACGAATTCTGCTGGTGGCCGTGGGAGATCATCTCGACAAGGCGCAGAGCGTTTTGCTGGAAATTTCAAACGCCGAACCGGAAGGGCCGGGCGGCGAAGCAAGGCACGAGGACGTGGACATTTCACAAGATCAACATCGAGCCGAAAGCTTGCTCGCGGCGAATCGCATTTACCGGCAAACCGCGGAGCACTCCGGCGATAGCGCGGTCGCGAATGTGCTCGACGAGCTTGAGCCGGTCCTGCTCGACATCGTTCACAGCCCGTCAAAAGTTTCAGCGGCGGATCTCGAGGAGCTGCAGAAGCGAATCGAATCGCAGGGGTTGCTGTTGAAGGTTCGGGTGCTGGATTCGACCGTCAAGAACAAGACAGCCGCGCCCGCGGCGCAGACGGGCAACAGAGGGTCATGAGATTGCAAATGCAACGGAAAGAGGAACGAAAGATGTCAACGAACCGGGATTGGTTGAAAAAGATCGCAGCGAGCGCCGTGCTGACCGGAATCGGAGCACTGGCGATTGCGATTGCCACGCACGCGCAAACGAGCGCCGCATATGGCGCGGCTTCATCCTACGGCTACCATTCATACGCGTCCGGCAACGACCAAGGTGACCGCGAGACGGAAGTCTATGACGCCGCCACTTCCGCGATGGATGACGGGAAGTGGGAGCTGGCCGCGGACAAGTTCGGTCAAGTAGCCGACATGCACGGAAAGAGAGCCGACGCCGCACTTTATTATAAAGCGCGAGCGCAGAATGAACTGGGTCGCCGGCAGGAAGCCCTTGCAACGCTCGCGGGCTTGGAAAAGGAATATCCGAATAGCCGCTGGCTCAATGACGCGAAAGAGCTCGAAATCGAAGTCAAGCAGAAGTCTGGTCAGCCGGTCTCGCCCGAAACGCAAGGGGATTGCGAGCTGAAGCTTTACGCGCTGAACGGATTGGCGCAAGCCGACCCCGATAAGGCTGTGCCGCTGCTCGAAAAAATCCTGCATGGCAGTGATTGCCCGAAACTGGAAAGCCAGGCGTTTTTTGTACTCTCACAATCGAGTTCGCAGCAGGCGAAGGATCTAATCGTCAAGATTGCGCGCGGCGAATCCAATCCCGATCTACAACGCAAAGCGATTCAGGCGCTGGGAATGTATGGAGGATCATACGGCCGAGACGCGCTGGTGCAGGTTTTCACTTCGACGAACGACGTGGATTTGAAGAAATCCATTTTGAGGGCGCTGATGATGTCCGGCGACCGCGCGCAAATATTGGCCGTGGCGAAGAATGAAAAACTGCCGGAAGTTCGCGCAGAAGCCATCCGCCAATTGGGAATGATGGGGGCGCGCGAGGAAGTCTGGCAACTTTACCAGGCAGAAACCTCCGTGGAGGTTAAGAAACAAATCCTCCAGGCCATGTGGATGTCGGGTGACCGTCAGCGCGTTGGAGATTTGGCGATGAAAGAGACGGACCATTCGCTGCGGCTTACGGCGATCAACGACCTTGGCCTGATGGGAAAAGACAGCGATCCGGAGCTCATGTCGATTTACGGTTCCGATCACGACCCGGAGATTCGCAAAAAAGTGCTGAACGCGCTTTTTCTGGCGGGCGATAGGGATCGCATGGCGGACATTGCAAAAAATGAGAAGGACACCAATCTGAAGCTTTCCGCCATCAACTACCTCGGCCTGATGGGTAAGCAAAGCGACGACGTCCTGGTCGGGATTTACAAATCGGATTCAGACCCGGAGACACGCAAAAAAGTCGTCAACGCCCTTTTTATTAGCGGAGATGCGAAGGGACTGGTCGACCTGGCCCGAAGCGAAACGGACCCGAACATGAAGAAGGCCATCGTTTCACAGCTTTCGATCATGCACTCGAAGGAAGCGACGGACTATTTGATGGAACTCCTGAATAAATAGAGAGGAAACGAACATGAAGCGATTGCTGATTGGGGTGGCGGTGATTTTGCTCGCAGGGCTCGGAGTTTCGGCACAAAAGAATCAGACTGCCGGCAGTTCGGACGAAGAGATGAAAATGATGGCGCTCAACGGCTTACGCGAGGCGGATCCTTCGGTTGCGGTGCCGCAAATCGAGAGGATTCTTGCGAGCGACGCTTCACTCACTCTGAAAAAGCGCGCGCTTGGCATACTCGCGGACGAAAACTCACCCGCCGCGCGCGCGGCGTTGGTGCGAATCGCCAAAGGGCAATCAAACCCCGCGCTTCAAATCGAAGCCATCCACCAGTTGGGGAACGACGGCGGAACGGAGGCCACCGCCTCGCTCGCGGAAATTTATGGCGGCGCGACCAGTGCGGACGTGAAGAAATCGATTTTGCGGGCCTATGCGAACGCGGATGACAAAAACCACTTGCTGGAAGTTGCAAAAGGCGAAAAGGATCCCCTGCTTCGTGACGAAGCGGTGCGCGGACTCGGCAATATGGAAGCGTCGGACGCTCTCTCCCAGCTTTACAGCAAGGAAACTTCAGTGGATGTGAAAGCTCAGATTATTCGCGCGCTCGGGAATTGCGACGCCGCGGATCGCCTGGGACAAATCCTGCAAGCCGAAGATTCCGCGCTGTTGCGGGCGGCTGTTGTGCGCGCCCTCGGAAATGTGGACGGCGAGCGTTCGACCACCGCGCTTTCCGCTCAATACGACAAGGAGAAGGACGTCGCTGTTCGCGAGGCGATCCTCCGTGCATTTGCGAATCAGGATGACGCCAAAGCCCTGATCGCCGTCGCGCGAAAGGAAACCGACCCGGAACTAAGAAAATACGCCGTGCGGGAACTTTCCAACATGGATTCGAAGGAAGCAACCGACTATCTGATGGAAATCCTGAATAAGTAGGAGCCGCGATGAAGATCCGACAAGTTCTTTCTGTTGCAATCGCACTTTTGTCCGGCGTCGCCGCCGGCGCGCAGACGGCGCACGTGAAAAATGCGCAGGTAGAATCACGCGTGGTTTCTGGAAGTTTGGAAAGCACGATGCGCGGCCTCGTCGACGCCGTGGCATCGCCGGAATGGGTGGCGTATTCCGTTCCGATGATTGCTTCTCGGGACGGACGGCACATTTCAATGTGCTGCGGAAACTGGATTAGCTCGGACAACGGCTCTTACAATTGCGGGCCGTGCTCGCTGGAATCAACGAAGGGCAGCAACATGGAAGTAAACAATAACTCGGCCAGCGGTGGTGGAACAGTGAAACTGGAAGGCCCGGCGGACATGTTCGTGTTTCTGCGCGTTGCCGATCACAAGATCGGCCGCGTCGTGACGCTGACGGAAGACTGCGAAGCCGATGCAGGCGGCCTGCGCGTGATTTGGCTCACGGCGGTGAATCCGGCGGAAAGCGTCGCACTGCTGAGCGGCGTGATCGCGACAGCGGACATCGGCGATCGCTCATTGCGTGAGCCGGCCGACGGAGCGCTGCGCGCGATTGCGATGCATGCGGATGCATCCGCAGATCGAGCGCTTAATTCCTTCACGGGGCTCGACAAGCTGGAACACCTTCGATCGCAAACCGCATTCTGGCTGGGCAATGCGCGCGGCGCCGCGGGGCTGGAGACGCTGAAGCGCATGGCGAAGAACGACACCAGCGCGAAGGTGCGCGAGCAAGTGACATTCGCACTTTCGCAGAGCCGCGAAAAGGACGTGATGACGGAGCTCATCCGCATGGCTAAGGAAGATCAGAGCGCGAGCGTGCGCGGGCAGGCGCTTTTCTGGATGGCGCAGCGAGCCGGCGAGCGCGCGGCGTCTGCCATCACCGACGCGATTGCAAATGATCCGGACACTGAGGTGAAAAAAAAGGCTGTGTTTGCTTTGAGCCAGATGCCGAAGGACCAAGGCGTGCCGCTGATGATTCAGGTGGCCAGCACAAACAAGAATCCGGCTGTGCGCAAGCAGGCGATGTTTTGGCTTGGCCAATCGAATGACCCGAGGGCCATTCAATTTTTTGAACAGATCCTGACGCACTAGCTCGGGCGCGGCGTAGCGAGAAGAACCCTCAAGGCTGCCGGGCCAAAATCGGTCCGCCACGCTCTGAGCTACAAAACCCCCACGACTTTTTTCCCTCAAACTTAGTGACATTTTCGCAAAACGCGCGTCTTATATAGCTAGCTAGGGGAAGTGCGCAATGAACAAGACAAGAAACGACGTTTTGCAGGGAACGTTGACGCTGCTCGTTTTGCGGACGCTGGCGGCCGGGCCTATGCACGGATACGGAATCACGCTGCACATTCAGCGGGTCTCGAATGACGTCCTGCGCGTCGAGGAAGGCTCGCTTTATCCCGCTCTCCACCGTATGGACCAGGACGGCTGGATCGCGGCGGAATGGCGGTCGACGGAGAACAACCGGCGCGCGAGGTATTACGGCCTGACGGCGAAGGGCCGGAAGCAGTTGGCGGAAGAAGAAAAGAGCTGGGAGCGGCTGACGGCGGCCGTGGCGAGCGTACTGCGCTACGCATAAGCAAGGCTGGGCGAACGGAGCGGTGCGATGGGGTGGTTGAAGCGCCTGTGGGGAATGCGAAAGCGCGATGCGCGCGATTTGGAGCTGGAGGAGGAGCTGCGGTCGCACATCGAGATGCGCACGGCGGATGGAGTGCGCGGCGGAATGACCGACCGAGATGCAGAAGACGATGCGCGGCGGCGCTTCGGAAATCTCACGTTGCAAAAGGAAAGGACGCGCGAAATGGACATCGTCGGCTGGCTGGAGAGCTTGATGAAGGATGTGCGATTCGCGGCGAGAAGCTTAAGGAAGAATCCCGGCTTTGCGGCCGTGGCGATTCTGACGCTGGCGCTGGGCATCGGCGCGAATACCGCGATTTTCAGCGTGCTGAATGGCGTGCTTTTGCGACCGCTGCCGTATCCGCAGCCGGACCGGCTGTATTGGATTTGGGATTCGCAAAAACAGCTGGCGCAGGCGCCGTCGTCGGGCGTGGAATTTCTTGCGTATCGGGAGCAGAACAAAACTTTCGAGCAAATCGCGGCGATTCGCACACTAAATTTCAATTTGACGGGAATGGGCGACCCCGAACGAGTGCGCGGAATAATCGTCAGCGCAGATTACTTCGATATGCTCGGCGTGCATCCCACGCTGGGGCGAAATTTTTCCGATGCGGACGACAAACAAGGCGCGGTGCGCGTGGCGTTGCTGACGAATGGATTCTGGCAACGGCAGTTTGGCGGCGATCCGGCGGTTGTAGGCAAGACGCTGACGCTTGACGGTGGAATCGTGAGTATCATCGGCGCTTTACCGGCGGATTACACGCCACCCGACAAGGCGGAATTTTTCGTAAATCCAATCTACGGCGTACCGGAACTTTTTAGCGGATTCGGCGATCCGCGAAATCACCCCCTAACGCATTACTTGAACATTTTGGGCCGGCTAAAACCCGGCGTGACCCCTGCTCAGGCACAGGCAGACCTGGCGCCGATCATCGCGCGGTTTGGCGAAGAGCATCCCGCAAGCAAGGGACACGGCGTGGCTTTGCAGTCGCTGCGTGAATCGATCGTGGGCGACGTGCGGCCCACCCTTTTCGCTCTGGTGGGCATCGCCGGAGTCGTGCTGCTGATCGCTTGCGCGAACGTCGCGAACATTTTGCTGGCGCGCGCGACGACGCGCGAAAGAGAAATTGCCGTGCGCGCCGCGCTGGGCGCGACGGGCTGGCGGCTGGCGCGGCAGATGGTGACGGAAGGAGCGCTGCTTAGTTTGTTCGGCGGCTTCGTTGCGTTGCCGGTCGCCGCCGCCGGTGTCCGCGCAATCGTATACGCACATCCGCAAGGGTTGCCGCGATTGGAATCGATTCGGTTGGATTCGCATGTGCTGACGTTTGCATTCGCGATTGCATTGCTGACGGGAATTCTGTTTGGCCTGCCGACGGCGTTCCGGGGCGCGCTCGCGGCTCCGGGCGATTCACTAAAGCAGGCAGGCCGCACGTCCGCGGGAGGATTGCGCCAGCGTTGGCTGCGCAACGCGCTGGTGTGCGCTGAAGTGGCGATGTCGCTGGCGCTGCTGGCCGGCGCGGGATTGTTGACGCGCAGTTTTGTACGGCTGCTGGCGGTGAAGCCGGGTTTTCGCACGGATCATATGGTGATTTTTTCCGTGGCATTCAATGGACCGAGATATTCCGGCCAGCACGCAGCGTCGCACATCGGAGAATTCCAAAGCGTATTCGATCGGATTGGCGCGCTGCCACAAGTGGAAAGCGTTGCCGCGGCAAACGACGTCCCGCTCGAATCGGAGGACACCACGAGTTATCCGGCGGTGGACGGGCCGTCCGCGCTCGCGCCGGATGAAAAAATTTTGGTCGGGATGCATGCGGTAACGAACGGCTATTTTCACGATATGGGAATACCGCTGCTCCGCGGCCGGGAATTTTCGCCGAGTGACGCGCTGAGAGGGCCCGAAGTTGTGGTGATCAACCGCGCTTTCGCGCAGCGGGTGTGGCCGGGCGACGACCCACTTGGCAAACACATTCATTTGTTCAACGGCGAGAACGGATCGGCGGAGGAAGTCGTCGGGGTAGTCGACAATGTAAAACACAATGGCTTGAACGAAGCGGACACGATGGATGTATACGGTCCGTGGGCGCAACAGCCATGGCCGTCTTTGAGCGTTACTATTCGCACGTCGCTGCCGGTGAACACAATTCTGCCTTCGGTGCGGACCGCGGTTGCGCAATTCGATCCGAACTTGCCGATTTATGGGGTGCGGACGTTCGACGACGTGCTGAATGAATCGCTGGGCGCGCGAACCGTGACGCTGACACTGGTTGGAGTTTTCGCGTTGCTGGCACTGATGCTCGCGTCGATTGGAATTTACGGCGTGATGAGCTACACGGTCGCGGCTCGCACGCAGGAAATCGGCATCCGCATGGCGCTGGGCGCGTCGCCCGGAAGTGTGTTCAAGCTCGTGCTGGCGCAGGGAATGATGGTGACGGGAATTGGAATTGTTTTGGGAGCGGGCGCGGCGGCGGAACTCGCGCACTATTTGCGTACGCTCTTATTTCAAGTGCGGCCGTTCGACCTGGTCACTTACTCTGCGACCGCACTGCTGCTGGCGATTGTCGCGTTCATCGCGTGCTACATTCCCGCGCGGCGAGCGACACGCGTGGATCCGCTGGTGGCGCTTAGATACGAATAACCGGGATCTGCGAACCAGCGTGACAGCTGAACTACGCGATGGCGCGCTGCGCGGCGGGCATTTCGCCTGAAACGTCAAACGGGCCCATGGCAATGCGCTGCGATGCGACGTGCAGCTCACCGCGGAACGGCGCATCCGCAGGGCGGCGCCGCAAAGCTTCTTCAGCGGAGATGCGCGCCACGTCGGCGTTGTTGTTCGTCTCTGAAAGGTGCGCGAGGAACAGATAGCGCGCTTCACCGTCAAAACTTTCCGGATCGCAAAGATATTCGCTCACAGCATCATTGGAAAGATGTCCCGTGCGGCTCATTACGCGCTGCTTGATGTGCCAGGGATACGGGCCCACCTTCAGCATTTCCAGATCGTGATTGGATTCCAGGATCAAACAATCCGCGCCGCGCAGGTGATGTTTCACCAGGCCGGGAATGTAGCCGAGGTCGGTGACGATCGCGACCTTCGCTCCCTGGGCGCAAAACGTGAAGCCCACTGGATCGGCGGCATCATGGGGAATGGCAAACGCCGCGACTTCGAGATCGCCGATGCAGAATCGGTCGCCGGGATGGAAATGCTCCACTTCGCGAAAACGCTTGTGTGAAGTTTCCGGGATGCACTGCATCGTAGCGGCTTCGGTGGCTGGTGTGAAAAAAACCGTGGTGCGCCACAGACCCAGCACCTGCGGCAGCCCGCCGACGTGATCGCTGTGTTCGTGGGAAATGACGATGCCGTCGAGATGTTCGATGGCGTGGCGAAGGGATTCGAGGCGGCGAAGCGTTTCCCGCTTGCCGAGGCCCGCGTCCACCAGCACGCGAGTCGTGGAAGTTTCAATCAGGGTCAGATTGCCGGAGCTGCCCGACGCCAGAATGGATACTCGAATGCCGATCGCCCGCCCCCGTGCCGCCGAGAATGCCGAAAAATGGATGCGAGGATGATGGCAAAGCGCGGCGCGCGCGTCAATGATTTCCAGCAGGATTGCCGCGAATTGGAGACAGCCGTCAGAACGCGCTAACCCGCCGGAGTGTAGCCGGCGAGACAGTAAACCATCTGGCCGTCCTGGCTCCACGCGCCGAGAATCACGTGGCCGTGCGGGCTGTAGTCCACGCGACCCCAATTGAGCTTGCTCAACTCTCGCGAACCTTCGCGGCCGTTCATCATGAATGATTTGTCGGCGAGGCGCAGCATCGCGCCACCGGAGACATAGACGATTTCGAGCGGTCCGGTGGTGCGCAGATAACTGTTCCCGCGCAAATCGCGACGCACGGGGCGTTGCGTAGTCAGCCAGGAAATGCCGTAGATCATTGCGGCGCTCAGAATGCCAATGCCGCTGAACATTCCCAGAAAAATCCAGCGTTGATCGGACCCGCGATTGATGATGTATGTCACGATGCCCGCGCCGATGCCGAGCACGGCAAACGCAAAAGCAACGTAACGCACATTTCGCAGATTGCGCGAGCTCTGCCGCGCGATGCAGGCGGCAATTTCGGGCGTCAGCGGAATTTCGATTGTGCCCGCCGTTTGCGCGGATGTTGCGACCTGACCTTGCGCCACCGCTCCGGCGACGCCTGCGGCAGCCGAATTCGCCGCGCCCGGCTGCGACGGAAGAATTCCTTTGCCAAGATTGCGCATCCTCCAGCCCGACAAGATAAGAAAGACTGAAACTAACCAGGGCGTGAAGCCCAAGTGGCCGCCGCCCATCGCCGCCAATCCAAAAAGTACGACAAAAAGGATTCCCACGATCAACATCAACCAGCCGACGATACGCACGACTTCCTCCCGGGACTTCGCGTTCTGCGGACGCTCAATAGTCTCCGAAGTCCTTTTTGCGAAGGCGATAGTAAATCAAATTTCAGGATGCAACACGAGTGAAATTTCTCGAGAAGCGCGCTAGCAGGCGAGTTGTTCGCGTGTGAGACGGAAACCGTTCAGGCTCCCCACGACCGTCGCGGCAATCTGGTCCGGGCGGAAAAAGTCTGTGGCAACGACGCGCACATCATCGCGCGTGACGCCTTCCACAGCGGCCAAAATCTCGTCCGTGGTAAAAAAATGGTGGAAGTACATTTCCTGGCGAGCAAGATTTGACATCCGCGCGCTCGTGGATTCCAGCGAAAGAACCAGAGAGCCTTTCAGGTGATCCTTCGCGCGGCGCAGCTCTTCTTCGGTGACGGCTTCATTTTTCAGCGCGCGAAATTCCGCGGAGATCAGTCCAAGAACCTTGCTGACATTCGCCAATCCCGTGCCCGCATAAATCGTCATCATCCCCGCATCGGAATACGGATTCATTTCACTGAAGACGGAATACGCCAGTCCCTGCCTTTCGCGGATATTTTGGAATAGCCGCGAGGACATTCCGCCGCCCAGAATCGTGTTTAGAACAGCAGCGGCGTAGCGGCGATGATCCGTCAGCGAAACCGAAGGCACGCCCACACACACATGCGTCTGCTCGAGCTCCGCTTTCGATTGCGAAGCGAGCGCGGCGTGCGGCTCAGGAGCGGTTCCCGGTTCGGGGTCTGCGCCCGGTTCGAGCGCGTCAAATTCGCGCGCCACGAGATCCACCAAATGCGCGTGTTCGACGTGCCCGGCCGCGGTAACGAGCATGTTTTTCCCGACGTAACTCTTTTCGTGGCCTTCCAGCACCGTTGCGCGTGAAAAATCGCCGACGGTTTCCGGCGTTCCCAGGATCGGACGGCCGAGCGCGTGGCCGCTCCAGAAATTCTGCACCATCAGTTCGTGCACCACGGATTCGGGATTGTCCTGCTCCATCTTGATTTCTTCCAGCACCACCTGCTTTTCGCGGCCGATTTCTTCTTCATCGAACAGGGGCCGCAATGCAAGATCGGCAAGCACCTCCCACGCGGCGGGGAGATGTTCGTCCAGAACTTTCGCGTTGAACGAAATCATTTCCTTGGTCGTGTATGCGTCCATCAAGCCGCCGATGGAATCAATCGAGCGGGCGATGTCTTCCGCGCTGCGGCGCTCGGTGCCTTTGAAAACCATGTGCTCGGTGAAATGCGCAATGCCGTTGCGCGCTGCGATCTCGCTTCTCGAGCCCGTACGCAACCAGATGCCGACCGAAACCGATCGCACGTGCTCCATCGGCTCGGTGACGACAACCAGGCCGTTGGGCAGCACTTCCCGGTGGATGGTGCGTTTATCATTCATACAAAGGAAAACCTGAATGCGGCTACTACTTCATTCATTTTGACACAGAAACGGAAGGCAAAGTCGCATACGTGCCGGAAAAAAACGAAATGAACAGCGCATGGTAAAATTGATCTCTTCTTTTTGAGGGAAAATCGTGCCGCTCAATCTGCTGGGAAAATCAGCCGATGAATTGCACGCGCTGGCCGCGTCGTGGGGAGAGCCTACCTATCGCGGTAACCAGATTTACCACGCGCTTTATGCGGAACGGAGATTTGACGTCGCGCAGATGACGAATTTGCCGGCGAAATTGCGCGAGCGCTTGGCGGCCGAAGCAGAAATCCGCATGCCGAAGATTGTCCGGCGATATCACTCGTCCGATGGGTCGGTGCGTTATCTGCTGGCGCTCGAAGGCGACGATGTCACGCCCGTCCAGGTGGAGGCGGTCTTCATGCCGGACATGCGTGAGGAATCCCGGCGGCAGACGATCTGCATTTCCACGCAGGCGGGTTGCGCGGTGGATTGCCATTTTTGTCTTACCGCGATGTTGGGACTCAAGCGCAACCTTACGGCCGGCGAAATTGTAGGCCAGGTGCTCGTCGCATTGGAAGATCAGCGCGAGCATCTGCTACCGCAAACGAACGTGGTGCTGATGGGACAGGGCGAACCGCTGCTGAACTACGATGCAGTAATGGCGGCGGTGCGACTTTTGCTGGACCAGCGCGCTGTGGGGCTTGCGCCGCGGCATGTGACGCTTTCAACTTCAGGGATCGTGCCCGGAATCGAGCGGCTGGCACAGGAAAAGGTGCGGCCGAAACTGGCGATTTCGCTGAATGCGTCGAATGATGAGCAGCGCGATGCCATCATGCCCATCAACCGGAAATATCCGTTGGTGGAATTATTGGAAGCCTGCAGAAATTATCCGCTCGGTCCGCGCGAGTGGATCACTTTTGAATATGTGATGCTCGGAGGGTTCAATGACGCGCCGGAGGATGCGAAGCGCGTGGCGAAACTGCTGGCGAATATTCCTTCCAAGGTGAATCTAATTCCGTGGAACCCCGGAGAGCTTCCGTACAAGCGGCCCGAGCCGGAAAGCGTGGAAGCTTTCCGCCAGGTGCTTTTCGATAAGGGAGTCTTTGCGTTCGTACGTTATTCCCGCGGGCAGGACGTGATGGCTGCGTGCGGGCAACTTGCGCTGATTGAAAGCGCGAAATAGTCGTTCGCAGAGACGAACCAGCCGCCAACAATGCGACCTATAAGATGCCGATCGCGGACAGCATGCGGCCGGTGCGGCCGTGCTCGCGACGATGGCTGAAGAGCAGATCGGCGCGGCATGCGGTGCAGATGCCGCTATCCGAAATGTTTTTCTCAGGCACGCCTGCGTCCCGCAATTGCCAACGGTTGGCTGCGATTAAATCCAGCTGCACCGTCGGCGGCGGAGCATCGTGGCCCGGCGGCAGCATGCTGAGCCACTTGAGCGGATTCGGTCCTTCGCCCGCCACAATTTCGCCTTCCACCATGCTGTGGCGCAGCTCGCGCGGCACGTCAAACCAATCGCGGGCCTGCGGAAACTGTCCTGCAAACGCCGCCGCTACTTCCGGCCCCACCTCGTAACTGCATCGCGCAATGCACGGCCCGAGCGCCGCGCAGATATCCTCCGCGTGCGTGCCGAATTCCATGTGCATGCGGCCGATCGTTTTCGCGACGATCCGCGCGAGCGTCCCGCGCCAGCCCGCGTGCACCGCCGCGACGGCGTGGCCTTTAGTGTCCGCCAGGATAATCGGCACGCAATCGGCGGTTTGCACGCCGAGCAGCAGACCGGGCACGCGCGTGATCAGCGCATCTCCTGAAAGCGGCTGTTCCGGAATTTTGTCCACCCGGTGAATCACGTCGGAGTGGATTTGCCGCAACGTGATCAGCTTCCTATCCGCGGCGCCCAGTGCGCGCAAAAAAACCGTGCGATTCTCTTCCACGGATTTGGGCGAATCCCATTCTGTAAAGCCCAAATTCAGTACGCGGGCGCCATCGAGTTTGTTTGCGCCGCCCTTGCGTGTGGAAAATCCATGCACGGCCCATTTCAATTTTTCGAGCGCGGGCGAAATCAGAACCACCGCCCCGCCTGCGCGTTTTTCGCGCCAGCCGGTTGATCGGGGCACGAGTCTGCGCGCCGGCTTGCGCGCCTTTGCTCCGCTGCGTTTCTTCGCGGACTTTTTCATTTTGTGCAAATTATCATAGCAGGCTTCGCAACAGCCGAGCGCAAACGCATATAATGCCGTGACGGAGGCGGCGCGTGATTGTCGGTCTGGGACTGGACATTTCGGAGGTGAATCGGATCCAAGCGTCCGTTGAGCGCTACGGTGATGCGTTTCTACGACGCGTCTACACTCCCGCGGAAATCGCCTATTGCGAGCAGCTCAAGAATCCGTATGAAAGGTTCGCAGCGCGCTTCGCCGCAAAAGAGGCGACGATGAAAGCGCTCGGCACGGGTTGGAGCCGGGGCGTGCGCTGGATTGATTTGGAAGTTGTGCGATTGCGCAGCGGCAAGCCCACCATGGAGCTGCGCGGCGCCGCGCGGCAAATCGCGGACGGCCTCGGCGTGAAAGCAATCTCACTTACGATCACGCACAGCGGCAGTACCGCGATTGCGCAAGTGATTTTTGAGGCGTAGCGCTGCAGAAGAAACAGAAGCAAATTCTTCGGCCCCGACAAAGGCAGTCGGGGCCTCAGGCTGACAATCGTTCCTTATTAAGGGATCGCGTCCAGCGGCCCGGCCAGCGCCGGCGGCGCGACAGCCGCCATCTTAATTTCCAGTGGCGGCAAACCGGCTTGTTTCAATTGAGCATTTAGCGCCGGCACGTCCTTCGTTTTGATCTGCATCCATTGCGCCATCAACTTCGCCATGGACGCATCCGCTTCTGCCATCACCGCAAGCTGAGACGCCGTCGGCGCCGCGTCCGCACTGTCCATCAGTCCATAGACCGCCGTGTATTGCCCGCTCACTTCCGTGAACGTCGGCGGACCCGCCGGGGCGCCACCGCGTCCGCCCCTTCCGCCACCGCCGCGGCCTCCGCGGCCTCCGCGTCCACCGGGCGCGGGTGGCGCTCCGGCAATCGTGACGGTCTTCTTCATCAACGTGGCAATCGCATCGGCAGTTTCGCCGGTGGCCTTCGGCGCCAGCGATTGCAGATCCGCCTGCAGCGACCGAATGGTGGCCACAGTTTCAGCGCTCTGCTTCACGGCCGCTGCGATGTGAAGCTCCCCTTTCGTTTCCAGCGCCAAGTCCGCCGCCGAAGCCTTCACGCGTGGATCCATCTTCACCGTAAGTAGTTGCGTTGAAGTATGTCCGCCAACCGTCAGCTTCACGGTGTAAGTTCCGGCAGCGGCGCGCGGACCTTGTGGCTCGCGTGGCGTGTCGTGCGGCACCGCGGAAATCGGATAATTCGCGCCGCCGCCGCGCCCGCCTCCGCCAACCATCGGTGGATAGTGGAAATCCCACACCCAGCGATGCATTCCTGCTTCGGCGCTCAGCACTCGCGGCGGTCGCACCCAGTATGTCGGGACGCCGAGCGTGCGCTCCAGCTCGTTCACGTCAAATTCCGGCGAATCGGTGCTGGAATACTTCCGCACGACTTTTCCGGCTGCGTCGTCAATCTCGAGCGTCACCGCATCGCTCGCGGCTAGCGGCAGGTAGTAGTCAATAATCGCGCCGTCCGGCGGATTTTGTCCGGCGGGGGTTTCCGGCGGCAGCGGCGTATCCGTATTTGTGTCCCGACGATAGCGATAGGCGGTTTCCGGCTTGAACAAAGTTGCATCGCCGGAAGCGGTCTTTTCGTTCAACTGTCGCAGCGGCGTGATGTCGTCCAGAATCCAGAAACCGCGGCCGTGCGTGGCGACGATCAGGTCCGCATCGTGAATCCACAAATCGCGATTCGCGGTGTGCGGCAGATTCAGCTGCAACGATTGCCAGTTTTCACCGTCATCAAAGGAAACCCACACGGCGTTTTCCGTTCCGGCGAAAAGCAGGCCCTTGCGCACCGGATCCTCGCGGACAACATCCACCGCGGCGTTTTCCGCGATTCCATTCACAATGTTCTGCCAGGTCTTGCCGCCGTCATGCGTGCGGTAGATATAAGGATGCAAATCGTCGTCGCGAAAACGGCTCACGGATGCGTATGCCGTTTGCTCGTCGTAGTGTGACGCGACGATCTGCGTCACCTTGCTCCACGGCTCCATCGCTGGCGGCGTGACATTTTTCCAGGTCTTCCCGCCGTCGCGCGTCATCTGAATGTTGCCGTCGTCGGTCCCGACCCAGATTGTGTTGAGGTCGTGGATTGACGGCGCAATGGCATAAATTTCACCGCGGTGCGTGTCCACGTCCGGCGCGTTCTTGCCAAAATTGCCCAGGCTCGGCGGCGCGACGGCACTTTCTCGCGTCAAATCGGGGCTGATGGTCGTCCAGGAATGCCCGCCGTCGATGGACTTAAATAGATAGTTCGCGGCGTAGTAGATCGTCCTGTTGTCCACGGGCGAAAAAATCAGCGGCTGCGTGCGCGCGTCGCGGTATTTCGCCGAAGCCTGCACGATGGGCGTGATTTTTTCCGTTTGCCCGGTAATCCAATCATACTTCGTCACGTCCACGCGGCCGGAGCCATAAATAATGTTCGGATTCTTTGGATCGGGCACGCCGTAGCCGTATTCCACCGCGCCGATGGGGTGCCAATCGCGGAAAGTGATTTCGCCGTCGTTGCCGCGGCTGGAAATGCAGACCGAGCCGCTATCCTGCTGCCCGCCGCAGACTCGATACGGGAAACCGTTGTCGGCCACGACGTGATACAGCTGCGCCGTCGGCTGCGTGTACCACGAACTCCACGTGCGGCCGCGATTAGCGCTGATGATCGCGCCCTGATCGCTGACGAGCAAAATAATGTCCGTATTGATCGGATTCACCCACAAATTCTGATAATCATCGCCGCCCGGCGCGCCGCGGATGCCGATCCAGGATTTGCCCGCATCCATCGTGCGCCAGGTCACGGTGCTGGTCACATAGACAACATTGGAATCCTTGGGATCCACACGCGGAACTGGCAAATCGCCGCCGCCGATTCGCGCTGCGGGCCGCGCGTCGGTGGTCATGCGCGTCCAGCTCTCGCCGCCGTCATCGGAACGCATCAATTGCACGCCTGCGGGGTTCAAGCTCGCGACGGATGCATACATAATTTTCGGATCCGGCGGAAAAATCGTCACGTCAACTTGCAGCACCGTCGCCGGCAATCCCTTGGTGATTTGCGTCCAGTGGCTGCCGCCATCGGTGGATTTGAAAAGTCCGCCGGTCGTACCGTTATAAGTGTTGCCGTCTTCCCACGGGCCCTGACGCGTGGGCCACAATCCCGCGAAAACAATCTTGGGATTCTTTGGATCGATTTCTACGTCCGAACCGCCGGTGTCTTCATCCTTGTACAGAACTTTTTCCCACGTTGCGCCGCCGTCGGTAGAGCGATAAATGCCGCGGTTGGCGCTCGGTCCGTAGGGATGGCCGAGCACGGCCGCGAAGACTCGATTCGGATCGTGCGGATCAATGGCGACTGCGGGAATCTGCTCCGCGTCGTCGAGGCCCAGATGCGTCCACGTTTTTCCGGCGTCGGTGGACTTGTACATCCCGTTGCCGACGCTCAGGTCGGGTCGCGGCAATCCTTCGCCCGAGCCGACATAAATAATGTTTGGATCGGAGGGCGCGACCGCGATGGCGCCAATCGAGCCGGTCGGTTCATCGTCAAAAATCGGCTCCCACGTTTCGCCGTAGTCATCTGATTTCCACACGCCGCTATCCACGCCGCCGATGTAAAACACATTCGGCTGGCTCGGAACTCCCGCGAGCGCACGCGTGCGCCCGGCTCGATACGGCCCGACGTTTCGCCAGCGCATTTCCTGGTACATGGACTGCGGATATGTCTGGCTCTGCGCCGCGGCCTGCGGTCGCGCGGAATCGCGCGCCGGTTTCGCGCCCGCGGAAAGCCAGGCCGTCGCCGCTCCCGCGCCAAGCACGGCAATTGCGATTAAAGTTCCAACACGCGCAATTTGAAAATTACGGTTTGCCTGTTTGCGGATCATCGCTCGCCTCCGAAGAAGCCCGAATATACAACCGGCGAGCGAGCGGCACAATGCGGAATCCACTTCCTGACGTGCGATGCTCTAGTCGTTGCAGAGCGCGGTCATGGGGTCCACGCGTGTGGCGCGCCGCGCGGGAATGTAACAAGCCAGCACAGCCACGCCGGTCAGCACAATGGAAACCGTGACGAACGTGAGCGGATCGTTCGTCCGTACTCCGTAGAGCAGGTGAGAAAAGTTCGATAGTACGCGCGTGAGAATCGCCGCCGCCACTGCGCCAACAGCAAGGCCTGCAATTGCCAGTCGAAGACCCTGCGCGATCACCATCCCAAATATCTTTCGGCTTTCCGCGCCAAGCGCGATGCGAATGCCGATTTCACGCGTCCGCTGCGTGACGGAATACGAAATCACGCCGTAAATTCCGATGGAGGCGAGCAACAAGGCGAGCGCGGCGAAGGCTCCCAGAAGCATCATGGGCAGTCGCTGCGGAGCCATGGTTTCGGCGACGACGTCTCGCATCATTTGGACGTTGTAGACCGGTTCGTTGTCGTTTGAGCCGTAGACGGTGGCGCGAATCGCGGGCATGAGGGCGCCGGCGTCGCTTGTGGTGCGCACGACGACGGCCATCGAGCCGCGAAAAAGCGGAACCCACATATCGGAAAGTTGGTAGAACGAAATGTAAATCTGGCTCTGGCTCAGCCGGTGCGAATTGCCCAGGCCCCACTGCTTCACGTGGCCCACCACGCCGACGATCCGCGCCGTGGCCCAGTGCGCGATCGTCAAGCGCTGGCCGACGGCATCGCCATTCGGGAAATACCGCCGCGCGAGCGCGTCATCAACAACGACGACGGGCTCGGAAGTAATCGCGTCCTGCGGCGTGAAAAACCGGCCGCGAAGAAGCGGAATGCCCATGGTTTGCAGGTAGGCGGGGCCGACTTCGTAATAGATGGCTCGCGGCGCCTGCGCGAGGGATGCCGGCTGCGGGCCGATCCAGAATGGTCCGGTGTTGTCCGCTTGACTCAACGGAATCACGGAGGTGAGATCCGCGGACTGCACGCCGGGGATTTGCTGAATGCGCGCGATGGTTTGCTGGAAAGCATTTCTGATGCCCGGCGCGGAGTTGATGATCGAAGGTGAAAGGCCGATTTGAAAAGTCACCACGTTTTGCGGGTTGAGACCCGGATTCACCTGCCACAATCTGCGAATGGTGCGGAAAAGCAGTCCGGCCGATGTGAGCAGGACGAGCGCCAGCGCGACTTGTGAAATCACCAGAGTGCTTTGCACTCGATGCTGCGCGCGGGTGCCGCTGCCGCCGCGCTCCGTCAACGATCGTTGCGGATCGACGCTGGAGTTTTTGAGCGCGGGCGCGATGCCGAAGAGAATTCCGACGAGCATCGAGACGCCGAGCGCGAAGAGCAACACGGAAGTGCTCACGGTGATGTTCGATTGCCGCGGCAATTCGCCGCCGAGGACGGCCAGGATCGCGCTCAATCCCCAGTTCGCGGCCAAAAGTCCGGCCGCGCCGCCGACGAGCGAAAGGAACAAGCTTTCGGTGAGCATCTGCCGAATCACGCGGCCGCGACCGGCGCCGAGCGCCAGTCGAATGGCGAATTCGCGCGAGCGTGCCGCGGAACGCGCGAGAAGAAGATTCGCCACGTTCGCGCAGGCGATCAGCAAAACGATGCCGACGGCTCCCAGGAGCAGGATCAGCGTGCTTCCGATGTTGCCGACGAGAAATTGTTTGAGTGGCAAAACGGTGGTGGCCAAGCCGCGATCAATCGTTGGATAAAGTTGATTCAGATTTCCCTGCACGCGATTCAGATCGGCGTGCGCTTCTTCCAGCGTGACGCCGTCTTTCAGCCGCGCGATGCAGGCAGTGCCATGGATCGAGCGATCGTTCAGAAGCGAAATATCGCCCTGGCCCGCAGGCACATAAACATCGCTTTTGTAAGCGAAGGAAAATCCCGGCTGCAGGATGCCGACAACGCTGTAATTCGCGCCATCGAGCGTGAGGGTTTGACCGAGAACGTTTGGGCTGCGCGAGAATTTTTCCGCCCACAGCGCATCTGTGATGATCGCGACGCGCGCGCCGCCCTGAACGTCTTCGGCCGGGAGAAATTGGCGGCCGAGCGCGAGGTTCACTCCCAGCACGTGAAAGAAATTCGCGGAAACTGCGGCGGCATCGAGATGCTCGGGCGATCCGGGGCTGGTTAGATCAAATCCCAGCTGTTGATACGCAGCCATTTCTTGAACCGAGTGATTGTTTTTCTGCCAGTCGAGGAAATCGAGATAGGAAAGATCCGCGTCGTAGTTTTGCGTCAGGTTGCGCTGCAGCACCACAGTCAGCCGGTCGGGTTGGCGGTAAGGCAACGGAGCCAGTACGACGCCTTCCACGACGCTGAAAATCGCCGTATTTGCGCCGATTCCCAGGGCCAATGTAAGAACGGCCACGGCGGCGAAGCCGGGGCTCTTGCGCAACATTCGCAAGCCGAAGCGGACGTCCTGAAAGAAATCCCGCAGCCAGCGGGTGGGCCGCTCGTCGCGGCATTCTTCCTTGGCGAGTTCTACGCCTCCAAAATCGCGCAGAGCCGCGCGGCGAGCTTCTTCGCGGCTCATCCCTGAGCGCACATTTGCTTCGATGACGTGTTCAATGTGAAATTGAAGCTCGGAAACCAGCTCGCGATCAAATTGTTTCACGTGAAACAATTTGCGCAACCACAATCGAATCTTTCCCTTGCGGGATTCGAATGCGAAATCGTGGTCTTTTTCGTGGTGTGAATTCGAATTCATTCGCGCCGCCGTCTGCGTCTACGCCCCGCTTCTAGGCTTCGTTCAGAACCTGCCGGATGGCCACCGCCAGCCGCTCCCAGTTTGTTTCTTCCACCTCGAGCTGCCTCCGCCCAGTGCGCGTCAGCCTGTAAAATTTCGCACGGCGATTGTTCTCTGAATCGCCCCATTCGGCGGCGATCCATCCCCGGCGCTCCAGGCGATGCAGCGCCGGATACAGCGAGCCTTGCCGCACTTGCAGCGCATTTTTGGAAATCTGCTGAATCCGCAAGGATACGCCGTAGCCGTGCAGCGGCCCGGTCGCCAGCGTCTTCAGGATCAGCAGGTCGAGCGTGCCTTGCAGCAAGTCAGTCTTGATCGGGTTCATTGGGTCCTATTCTCCTAGACGTTCGACAGAAGAAAATGTCACATGTCGGAGGTCTAGGAAAGCGAAATTTTTAAGGGTGTAGAATTTAGGACTGGCGGCCGCGCTTACCGGCGAATCGCCCAGGCCAAGCCGTCGGGATTGCCACCGGCGTCGATTCGGCCAACCAGCTCCAGCGAGGCGAGGTCGATCACGGCGACATTATTATCCGGCGAGCACGCGACGAATGCGCGCGAACCGTTCGGCGCCATCACAATGCCTTCCGCGCCGCGGCCGATCTGCAGCACCTTCACTACTTTTCGCGTTGCTGCGTCAAGCACCACCAGTGCGCCGCCTGCGTGTGAATCACCGCGCGCGCCGACCAGGACGTGTTTGCCATCCGGAGTAAACTTCAGGCGATTCGCTCCGTCCGCGCCGGCGTTGATCGTCGCGACGACTTGTTTCTGGGCGACATTGATTACAGAGATTGTTCCGTCACCTGCGTTCGCGACCCAAATTTCAGCGTGGTCGGGCGAAACGTCGAATCCTTCCGAACCTGGGCCGACAGGAATTACTGTCTGCGTCCAATCGCCGCCAGGAGGGCCTTGCGGCCCGCGTCCATTTCCGCGGCCCTGCGGTGGCGGCGCGCCATTTGTTCGGCGAGCTGCGTCGGGAGGAGGACCTTGAGGTGCGCCCGGAGGAGGACCGCCGCGTCCCGCGCCGGGTGCGACCTTTTCAATGATGCTCACCGTGGCCGAGCTGACGTTTGTCGTCACGATGCGCTGCACATCCGGCAAAACGTAAATCATGTGCGTGCGATTTTGGCCGGTGCCGAAAATCCAATCCACTTTGTTCGTGGCGGGATCGAGCCGTCCGATCGCCTTTGCCGCTTCCGCCGTGAACCAAACTTTTCCGTCAACAAAAGTAAGTCCGTGTGGCCCGCGCAGCGCGCCCAGGTCAATCGGCGGCAGCGCCTTTTGGCCGACCAAATCCACGACGGCCAGGGTGTTGTACGCGCCGCTGCCGTAGTTTGAGACGTAGGCCGTCCTGCCGTCCGTGGACGCGATCACTTCGTGCGGATCGCTGCCGACCGGAACGCGCGCGAGAATTTTCAGCGTGTGCGAATCCACGATCGCCAGAGTTTGATCCGTCTTCGAGAGAATCAGCAACGATTCCTGCGGCGCGGCGGTTTGACGCGGCGCAGAGGCACTGAAAAGTGCCGCCAGCAGCACGAGCGATGCGAGCACGATTTTCATAATTGGAGAAGATACGCCAACGCACTGCGAAAAGCGATTCCCCGTTGCCCGCGCGCGAAAAGTGAAGGATGATTGCGCGCGGCAATTGTTCAGCAGCACACGGAGGCGCGACGCGCATGTGGTACGCAGAAGTTGTGCTTCTGGGGCTCACGGTCGGAGTGCTCGTCGGGTTGATGGGGATCGGCGGCGGGGTGATCGTGGTCCCTGCCCTGGTGTATCTGCTGGGATTCGACCAGCACATGGCGCAGGGAACTTCCCTTTTCCTTCAGCTTCCTCCGCTCGGCCTCGCCGCGATGTTGGTCTACTGGCGCAAAAAGCAGGTGGATTTTTGGGCGGGCGCGATGTGCGCGACAGGATTTTTTCTCGGCGGCTATTACGGCAGCGCGATTGCCATACGTCTGAACTCGCGCGACCTGAAAGGCGCGTTCGGCGTGTTTGTGATTTTTTCGGGGATCATGCTTTGGGTCAAGTCGCGATTGCCTCGGCTGGAGAAAAACACACTTGCGTAAACGAGACCGGCAGCTGCGGCTCTTTCTTATTCTGCTGGTTGCCTGCGTCGTCGGTGTTTGCGCGGGGCTTTTCGGAGTCGGCGGTGGGGTGCTGCTCGTTCCATTGCTGGTGATGCTGTTCAAGTTCGAGCAGCATCTCGCGCAGGGCACCAGCCTGATGGCGCTGGTGCCGCCGGTGGGTTTGCTCGCATTTTTAAACTACGCCCACGCTCATGAAGTGAGCTGGGCGGCGGGGCTGCTGATCATGCCGGGAGTTGTTCTTGGCGGGCTTTATGGCAGCCGCGTGGCACAGAAACTTTCGCCGCGCCGCATGCGCCGCGTGTTCGCGGTATTCCTAATCGTCCTCGGAGTCTTTCTGATCACGTCCGCGTGGATTCTTCGCTGAAATGTAGCCTTGCAGAGGTCTGGCTCTACCCGCCCCTCCTTCCAAATCCGGTTATCTTCGCGAACGTAACTAAGGCATAATCCGCCTTTATCGAGAGGCGTATGTGAAACGCGCCATTGAAGTCGTGCGTTCCGTGATTCCGGCGGACCCTTATCAACTTCTCTTCCTCTGTGGATCGCTGTTTCTTTTCATCTGCATTCAGGTGCGCTGCTTCCCGTTGCTTACTCATTACGCTGCCGGCGCCAGGTTCGATGACATATTCGGTTCGTACCTGCCCGCATGGGCTGACCGGGGCTGGATGATTTTCACATTTTTTGCGCGCATACCGATGCTTTTCGCCGGAGGCGCAGGGCTTTTTTTGTGCTTCTGGCCAGGGAACCGCCCGAGCCGATCCGTTTCTTACTTTGTTTGCCTGCCAACGATTGCCGGACTCGCGCTGCTGTGCCTACGGCTGTCATTTGGAGCGACTGAACAGAGGCAGTCCGCACTGTACGCTGGTCCGCACGTTACTCATTCCATTCTTTGGGTGCTCAGCACGATGTGGAGTCTGGGGCCGGCAATTCAACTCAGCTTGTTTGGTTTAGCCTCAGCGATTGTTTTTCAAAGACGATTAGCGAAAGGTCTCTCGACGTTGCCCGTCGATTTGCCCACTCGCGAAATGCAGCCCGATGTGGACAGATGTCTCTGGAACAGGATTTTGATTTTCGCTTGGATAGCGATCGTCGGCCAGTACTTGGTCGTTTTCTTAGCGGGGTTCATTGGGGCGACGCCTTACATCTTTTGGGGAAAGCAATCGGAAAGCATAGTTATCTTGTTCCCACTCATCAGCCAAGTGTTTGGAACGGCAGTCATAGCTGGCGTGGCCGCTTGGGCGGTCGGCGGCGAACGATGGAAGCAATTGAAGGAATTTTTGAGGTTGCCTCCGGTTGTGGTCGGGTTTCTTGGCGTCGCGATTCCGATCTTCGTACATTCAATTCCGACATTCTTAACGTATTTGTACGATCGAATTCACTGGGCAACTTACGAAAATCAGCAGGTGATTTCGTCACCGGGAATCGGTGGTTACTTCAGCCTTCCCCACGTAATTGATCCTTCTCTTTATCCCCTGCTGCCCGCAGCTTTTCTAGAAGAGGTGATCTGGCGTGGCTACCTGCAGCCTCGATTTGTCCGGAGATATGGAGTGATGCAGGGAATACTCCTGATCGGGTTGATCTGGAGCTCCTTTCATTTTGCCTTTGACTTCAGGCTGACAGGCAGCGCCCTAGGCGTTCTGCGCCAGTTCGCTGTGCGTTTGACGGGTTGCACAGCGATGAGCTTTGTTTTCGGCTGGATGGCGATTAGGTCCGGATCGATTTGGCCCGCGGTCTTTGCGCACACGTTACACAATGCGTGGCTTTCCTTCGCCGCGTATACCGGCAACCATCTGGATGGGAATGTGAGCGTGTATATAGTTACGCTTGGATATGCCGTCGTTGGCTACCTGCTTTTCAAATATTGGCCGCCCGTGGAAGAAGGCGGCGAGCCGGTCGTAGAGACCGAGCCCGCCCCAGTCGAAGTTTAGTTGAGCGCCGACGAATTATTTTTGCTGATTACCGGCGGAAATTGCTTGCGCCGAAGCGGAAGTGCCGCCGAGAGGAACGCGCACCGAGAAAAGCCCCTCGGTCGCAGATGCCGCGAGCAGCGCTCGCGCGGAATTTTCAGACGCGAGGGTTGGGAAACTTCCCTCTCCGAGCGGCCCGCCGAGCTGTCGCCAGTTTTCTCCGCGATTCGCTGAAACGAAAAGTCCGTGCTGGCGCGTGGCGATAATCCATTCAGCGCCTTCGACGGCAACGTCTTCGACCTGCGCGTCCGGCGAATTCAAAAAGCGCCAGCGCAAGCCGGCGTCCAATGAAACCAGCGCCACGCCGTTGCGAATCGCGAAAAGCGTCGCGTCGTTCGCGAGAATAAGTCTCTCGACTTCCTTGGCGTGGAAGCTCGGATCGGCCGCGGCCCAGGTCACTCCTGCATCGCGCGAAATCGCGAGGGATGAATCACCGAGCACCCAGATGGATTGCGCGTCCGCGGAAATTTTCACGGCGTGCACAGCCGCATGCGGCGCGCCGGAAGCTGTGGCGTACGCCGTAAATTCCGACCAGGTACCGCCGTGGTCGCGCGAAGCGAGCAAACCTTCCGAAGTTGCGGCGAACCAACTGTCGTGACTGAACGCGAGCTCATACACGACGGCGCGGAACGGCTTTGAGGATGTCGCGGCCGGTTTCGCCGCCGCGGAGTTCGCCGGTGGTACTTTCGAGTTGGCGCTCGCTCTCACGCTACGAGCGGCCGGCGCTGCGGCGCGCGTCACGATCGTTCCGGCGTGCACCCAGCTTGCATGCGCGGCGTCATAGCGCAGCAATCCGCCCGACTGCGGCGCGGCCCACCATTCGCTCGCCGCGTCAGGGGCGGCGTAAATGTGTCGCAATGTCTGCACGCTTGCGCCGCGGGTCAGCGGCGACCAGGAGCGTCCGCCATCCGACGTCGCATAAATTCCTTCGGTCGCATTCGTCAACAACACGAGCATACGCGACGGTTGCTGCGGATCTGCGACGAACTCTCGCACCTGCCGGTGTGAAAACCCTTCGTTGATCGCGCTGAACGTCGCGCCGGAATCATGCGTGATGTAAACGCCCAGCCCTTCGACGCCCAGAACAATTCTTCCGGGACGGCGCACATCGAGCAGCATTGCGCTGATCGTCCAGTTCGGTTGAGAGACGCGCGACCACGTGGCTCCAGAATTCAAAGTTTTCCAAAGTCCGTCCGTGGTTCCTGCATAGACGACCGCCGGATTCGCGGGATCCTGCCGGATGATTTGCGTGCGGCGCGAAAGAAATCGAATGCCGCCGTACTTCGTCCATTTTGCGCCGGCCGAATCGCTGTGATAAATACCCGAACAAGCGCTGGCATACACGCGATCCGGATTCCCCGGGTCGAGCGTAATGCTCATCACGTCGGAATCGTCCACCATGCCTGCGGCAACGGGCTGCCAGTTGCGGCCGCCGTCCACCGTTTTCCATGGAAGGTGGTAGGTGCCCGCGTACAGCACGGCTGGATTGCGTGGATCCGATGCGAGCGAATCAAAATTTCGCAAATCCGCATGATTCGCGGGAGAAATGCGCTCCCACGATTCCAGATCACCGTGCGAACGGTAGACGCCGTCGAGCGTGCCCGCAAAAAAAAGCGAAGAATCCGATTCCGCCTGCACCAGCGCGCGGACGGATTGCCCCGCCAAACCAGACGGACGCCACGTCGCGCCGCCATCATCGCTGCGAAAAACTCCGCCGCCGCTTTCGCCGAGCGTGCGCGTTGCAACGTAAATTCGCTTCGAGTTCCGGCGATCCACCACAATCGCCATCACCACAGTGTCAGCGCGGTCACCCGCTCGGCCGGCGAGCCGCCAGTGTGCGCCAGCGTCTTGCGACGCGAAGATGTGGCCGTCCACGGTTCCCAGGTACAGCACATCGGGATTTGCCGGGTCCGCCGTCATCGCGCGAACGTCTCCACCCGGAGGGCTCAGGATTTGCCAATCCTGTGCTTTGACTGCGAACGCGCTCAGCGCCACGAAAATACACACCAAACCCATACCGCGAAGTAAGGCCCGCATGCTGCTCCTCCAGGCGAAATGCATTGCCGCGTTGGGCGCGGCTTTTCTGAGGATAGAGAAGCGATGCGCGAAAATATGCTGGTCTGGCGTCCAATCGGCGGACAGTGAAACTTGCTTGTTCGCGCGATTTGGGCACTGTCCGGAAGAACCAGGAAATTATTTTCCAGGGCCTGCAACCGGCGCGCGAGCATTGCCCGCGGCGCGGCGTTCCTATATCTTCTGAATCAATGGTTGATATCCATTGCCACATTTTGCCGGGACTCGACGACGGCGCGAAAACAATGGAAATCGCCGTCGAGATGGCCGAGTCCGCAATCTCCGAGGGCATCACCCACGTCATCGCCACTCCGCACGCAAATGCTGAATATCCTTTCCGCCCGGAACTGGTCCGCGCGCGGCGCGATGAACTGCAGGCGCGCGTCGAAAGCCGGTTGCAGATTCTGACGGGCTGCGATTTCCATTTGAGCTACGAAAACGTGCTGGAAATTCAGCACGACACAATGAGGTACACGCTCAATCAAAAAAATTATGTGCTTGTGGAATTCGCCGATTATGCCATTCCGCCGAATATTGACGACACGCTGCACACGCTGCGGCTGTTGGGGTTGAATCTGATCATCACGCATCCGGAACGCAATGGGCTGATCCGTCACCAGCCGGAAAAACTCTGGCGATGGCTGAGGCAAGGATGCTACGTGCAGGTGACGGCGCAGTCGCTGCTCGGCCGTTTCGGCAAAGATACGGCGAAGATTGTGATGCGCTGGCTGGAAGACGAGCGCGTACATTTCGTCGCCAGCGATGCGCACAGCAACGCAGGACGCCCGCTGAAGCTGCGTGAATCCTACGAACTGGTGGCGCGACGCCTCGGCGAGGAAAGAGCGCGCGCTCTCTTCACTGAAAACCCCATGGCCGCGCTGGAAGGCAGGCAGCTGCCGTATCAGCCCGAACCGCCGGAGGATAAAGAGGCGGCGCGAGCTCTGCAGAAAAAAAAGAGATTTTGGTTCTTCTAGGCGGCCATTTCCAGCGTGGCTCAGGATGAGTTCTCAGGAATCGTGGCGGCGCGAGCCGCGTCGACACGGACTGGGCCGCACAGCGTGCCGCCGTGAGGCTGGCTTCGTCCATCGAATCACGCAGCGGAAACATACGCCGCGCAGGGACGCGAACCAGCCGGCGCGAGAAAGCGGAGCCCTGAGCTTTTTTCGCGCGTTTCACGGAGCGACACTGCCATCCCACCGGTGGGAAATTCATCATTCGGGGACCACGTTCACATCGTCCCCGTGGATTTTGCGAAATTCCTCGATCTTCACGAAGCCGATTTTGCGGTCGATGCCTTTCGTCAGCAAAATCCACGCGATTTTTTCCATTTCCTCCGTGGAAGGCAGCGACTTATCGCAATAGCTCGAACATTCGCGCACCGGGAATGGAACCCTGATTTCGATGTAGGGCCGCCTGCAGACCGACATCTCATCCGATGCGCGGTAGCCTTTCAGCACGAGGCCCCAGATGCAGGACTGACACAAAGACGATCCGCTGACCGGCGTTCCGTTTTTCACTTTGATTTCCACGTGGCACCTTCCTTTCTGCGCGTCGCGAATTGCGGCGCACGGCTGCAAGCACACTTCACCGGAGGATTGCGGCGACACGTAGCCGCCGAACATTTGCCGGATGCGAATTGCCTGCGTTGATCAGCCCGCGACGAAAAATCGACTGCAAAATGCAAAAACAGCCGCGGAAAGTGAAATTTCAGATCGCTTGGGAAGGAACGCCGGAAACTAACTGACGACGAGGTGGAGTTGCGTCCGTCCCAAGCGCGGCCACGCAGTGCGTGACGGCCTGAAACCCAACGAGTTGTGGATGAAATCGTTCATGACGCTATTTCTCCGCTCGTGAAGATGCCATAGTGGCGCGCTTTGGGCAATGTAGAAGCACGGAATGGCGAAATTTTGCGGCTTATCGGCGGGTAGCCACATTGAATGGCGGCACATTCTCACCAATGTGTTGTTGGCATTCCCGCCTCGTAATCTCGCGCGATGCCGAAGCGAACGGCGGCGAGATTTGCGTCGTTCAGCAGTTGCACTCCGTTCGGGTCGATACCGAACGCTTTAGCCGGGCTCGGCCAGTCATACATGACAAGGAAACGAGTTCCCGCGTGTATCGTCGCAAGTGCTTCAGGCGGACCCATTGGAAAGTCTACTGCTGCGGGCATATCTCTCAAATTTCCCCGCTTCCAATCCCTCGCGCCTTTCAGCCGCTCGACAAGCCGAAGGCGCACCTCCCAATATCGTATTGCGAACTGCTGTTTTTCGCGAATCGACAAAACGTCAGCGATGACTACGTTTTCGGCTTCGCGGGCAAGGAGCCATTCCTGATTCAACCACGCGTTATCGGCTTCCTCCCGAGCAGCGCGTGGAAGAGCAGCCCTCTTCTTATACTCCGCCTCATATTCTTCCGAAGCTGCGGGCAAAATATCGCTGACGTGTTCGCAAGGTGACCAGCGCGTCATACAATCAAAATTGAAGCGCGTGAGTCGTGCAACGTCTTCCGGCGAGGCGAAGGCAGTGAAGTAAACATTCTCGGTGGTGCACTCCTTCCAGCAATCAAAAGCATTCGTCACGCAGTACTCCGGGTGTGCAGGGTTAGGCCGTCCACATTCAAAGCTCACATACCCGCGGAAACTCGATAAGGACTGGATCAGTCCAGTTCTCGAATACCAATATCTTTTTCCGAGGGCGTCAGCTGCAGAGATATTTTGCATGTCCACATAAAAGGATTTTCTTGCGACGACGCCGTTTACAATTGCCAGATCGGCGCCATACGTTCCCATGCGTCCACCAATCGATGGATAGTGCTCAACCAGCCACCACCGACGGGTAAAAAAATCGTACCGGGCCGGCCACGCAACCGCAATCACCCCAACACGCAAAGTGCAGTTGCCCGAGGCACAGTCTCCCGCGCGGTGCAGCGAGTTGCCCCAGTGGGACAAAATCCGCTCGACGTCGCTTCCCGGAGTTTTCAAGAGTTGGAGGGACATGATCTCGCCGTACAGGCGTTCGGCGTGCGCGCGAAAAATATGTTGTTGTATCTGGATTGAGCCGATCAAAACCAACAACAGCGTTAATCCGCTCAGTAGCAGAATGCCTGTGATTCGGAAAATGCGGCGGATTCCCATCGAAATCTTAGACGCCACGTTTCACCGAGAAGTGCCGTGCTAGTAGAGGAAGGATTCCGAACAGGAGTGTGGCAATCGATGCTGTCGTGCTACAAGAAAATCTCCAGGATTTCCTCATAGCGCTTGAAGGGAGCGATAAGGTACGCACCCGCCAGCTCTGTGCGCGCCCAGGCGAGCATTTTTTTCGCGAGGGCGAAGCCGTGCTCGCGCGCCGACGCTCCCGCCGCTTCCATTTCCTTCAGCACGGGCTCCGGAATCACGATGCCCGGAACTTCGTTGTTCAATCGCTGCGCCTGCTTGTAGCTCGCGAGCGGCCAAACGCCGAGCAGCACGGGAATTGGACATGGCCCGCCGAGTTTCTTGATAAACGCGTGCCAGTGCGCAGGATCGAAAAGTGGCTGCGTCATCGCGAAATGCGCGCCGGCTTCGACTTTCGTGCGAAAGCGCTGAATTTCGTAATCCAAATCTTCGGCCACAGGATTCACCGCGACGCCAATGGTGAAATTCGTCGCGCCGCCCAGGGTTTTCCCGGTCCAGTCCATGCCCTGATTTAACTTGGCGAGAACTTTCACCAGGCCGATGCTGTCCACTTCAAAAACCCCGCTCACTTCGGGATAGTCGCCGACCGACGGCGGATCGCCCGTGACGGCCAAAACGTTGCGCACGCCACCCACGGTCCACGCACCGAGCAGCGACGCCTGCAGGCCGATTAAATTCAAGTCGCGCGTGGTGAGATGCGGGATGGTTTCCACTCCATGCGCTTCGAGCCCGCCCGCGACCATCAGCGCGTCCATCCCGACGCGCGCCATCGCGCCGCTATTGATGTCGATCGCGTCCACTTTTCCGCTAGCCATCACGTTGTCCACTTGCTCGAAAATTCGATCGAGCGCGATGCCCTTGGGCGGATCGATTTCCACGGAAACGACGAATTGCTTCGACTGAATTTTTTTCCAGATGCCGCTTTCAGGTTCACGCTTCGCCGTCGCGGTTTGCAATGTGACGCGCGTTTCGGCTTTTTTCGGCGCGGGCTTGGCCGCGGCGGCGCTCGAGGAGATTTTTTTCACCGCATCGGCCATCGCGCGGATGTGTTCCGGCGTGGTGCCGCAGCATCCGCCGAGGATGCGCACGCCGAGCGCAGCGGCGTCTTGCGCGAATTGCGCAAAATATTCGGGAGACGAGCGCGGATACACGGTGCGATCGCCCATCCGCCGTGGCATTCCGACATTCGGCATCGCGCTGCGCGGGATCGCGCCGGGAGCCTGTGCGAATTCTTCCAGAATCGGCAGCAGCGCCTGCGGGCCCAGCGTGCAGTTGCTCCCGATCACCTGAACTTTGCCCGTTTGCAATTCGCGATACGCGTCGGCGGGACGCGTGCCGCCAGCGGCCGTGCCTTCTTCGTTGAACGTCATTTGCGCGATGACGGGAAGATTCGAAAATGAGCGGATGGCGTCCACGGCGATCAGCAACTCCGCGAGATCGGTGAAGGTTTCCAGGATGAAAAGATCCACGCCGCGCTCTTCCAGTGCCAGCGCCTGTTCGTGGAACGCCTCGCGCAATTCTTCGTTTGAAACTTCCGTCATGTGGCGAGAAACGCCAGAGGGACCGATGCTGCCGGCGATCAGCACTTCGTGATGCGCGCCTTCGCGGGCCTCGCGCGCGATTTTCACTCCGGCGGAATTGATGCGCGCGACCTGGTCGGCGAGGCCGACGGCGGAAAGTTTAAAGCGATTCGCGCCAAAGGTGTTCGTTTCGATCATCTGCGCGCCCGCTTCGATGTAGGCGCGATGCACGCGGAAGACGACCTCGGCCATCTGAGAATTCAGTTCTTCAAATGAACGCTGCGGGCCGGCGGATTCGTGCAGCAGCGAACCCATCGCTCCATCGGCGATAAGGATGCTTTGCTGCAGCCGCGCGTTTAGGTCTTCAATTCGCATAGCGTCTTACTTTTTCGAGCTCCACATTTTTTCGGGGACGGAAATTCAGCGCCGGTGCTCGGCCATCGTCGCGATCGTGCTCATCAGATCGTACTTTGTGAGGATGTCATAACGCGAATCGCCCATTTCCACAAAGACGGCCGGCGTTTCATGGCTCAATAGATGCGTCACGCGTTCGACGGGCGCATCCTGTTTCACGATCGGCAGCGATTTGCCCATCACTTCACGGATCACCAGCTTGCGCAAGTCCTTACCTTGCAGCGCGAGATTCAGAATCTGATCTTCGAAAATCGTGCCGACCGGCGTTTTTTCCTCGAACACCGGCAGCTGAGAAATATCCTGCTTCTGCATGGTGTGCAGCGCGTGAAAAACGGTTTGATCTGGGCGCGCGATGACGAGCTCGCGTTCCTTGCCGCCTTTGTGCTTCGCGCGGACGATGTCCGCGGCTCGCAACGCCACCTCGGCGTCCACATAGCCCCGCTCGCTCATCCATTCGTCGCTGTAAACTTTGCTCAGGTAGCGCATGCCGGTGTCCGGCAGGAAAGCGACGACGACGTCGCCTTTCTTACAGCGCTTGGCCACACGCAACGCCGCGGAAATGCATCCGCCGCCGCTGCCGCCGGTGAAAAGTCCTTCCTGTTTCACCAAACGGCGCGCCCACACGAAACATTCCTCGTCATTCAGTTGCTCAATGTCGTCCAGATACTTGAAATCCATCGTAGAAGGAAAAATATCTTCGCCGATGCCTTCGACAACGTAGGTCGCGGCTTTGCCGACGCGGCCCGTCTTAAAAAACTCGTAGTAGAGTGAGCCGATCGGGTCGGCGCCGATGATTTGCACGTTCGGATTTTTCTCTTTCAGATAGCGACCGACGCCGCTGATTGTGCCGCCCGTCCCCATGCCACAAACGAAGTGCGTGATTTTGCCTTCGGTGTCTTCCCAAATTTCCGGGCCGGTCGTCAGGTAATGCGCTTCGGGGTTCATCGGGTTCTCGTACTGATTCGGGTAAAAAGAATTGGGAATCTCGCGCGCCAATTTTTTCGCCACGGAATAATAGCTGCGCGGATCATCCGGCTCGACGGCCGTGGGGCACACAATTACTTCCGCGCCCAGCGCCTTCAGCAAGTCCACTTTTTCCTTGGATTGCTTATCGGTGATTGTGAAAACCATTTTGTAGCCGCGCACGGCAGCCACAAGCGCAAGCCCCATGCCGGTGTTGCCGGAGGTTCCCTCAATAATAGTTCCGCCGGGCTTAAGCAGCCCCTTCCGCTCGGCATCGTCAATCATCGTTACGCCGATGCGATCCTTCACCGACCCGCCGGGATTCATGTAGTCCACCTTCGCGTAGACTTCCGGCGTGAGGCCCGCGGTGATGCGGTTCAGGCGCACGAGCGGCGTGCGGCCGATGGCTTCCAAGATGTTTTTACACTTCATGGCGCGTCTTCTCTTTTTTCGGGGATTCGCGCGGCGGCCGCAATCGCGGCGGCAGATCGCAATGTTGCGAGTCTAGCATGGCGATGCAGGCATCTCCACGCGGCGAAGCGCTTGCTTTCGGCAAGGTAACCGGCGCGCGCTACACAACATGGTGATGGAGTAAAATGCGCGCGGGAGGATTCTATGCACCGTCGGCACAACTATTCGAGCGGAACACCGTGGGAGCCGATCGTCGGCTATTCGCGCGCGGTCAGGGTGGGTGACTACATTCACGTTTCAGGCACCACGGCTACCGGACCGGACGGGAAGATTGTCGGCGGCGACGCGTACTGGCAGGCCGTGCAGGCCATCCACAATATTGAGGCCGCACTGCAGCAGGCCGGCGCGAGCTTGCGTGACGTGGTGCGCACCCGAATCTACGTAACGAACATGAGTGATTGGGAAAAAGTTGGCCGCGCACACGGGGAATCCTTCGGCGCGATTCGTCCGGCGACGAGCCTCGTGCAGGTGGTCAAACTTGTCTCACCGGAAATGCTGGTGGAGATTGAGGCCGAGGCGATTCTGGCGCCCTGAGTTGTGCGCGCCACGAGCTATTCGTGCCTTAGCGCAATCAGCGGATCCACACGGCTGGCGCGGCGCGCGGGAATGAAGCTTGCGGCCAGCGCTGCGGCCACGAGCAGCAAGATCATTCCGGCAAACGTCGCCGGCTCGAATGAGTGAATGCCGATGACGTAGCGGCGCAGCAGCCGCGCCGCGGCGAACGCGCCAAAAACTCCTACGCCAACTCCTCCGACCACCATCCACAAACTTTGGCCGAGCACGAGCTGAACGATCTTGCCCGGCGAAGCGCCCAGTGCCATGCGCAGGCCGATTTCCGGCACGCGCTCGCCGGTGAGGTACGCCAGCACGCCGTAAATGCCGATGCACGAAAGCAGCAGCGCGAGCCCGGCAAAAACGGCGAAGAGCAGCATCAGCGTGTGGTGCTGCTGCAGCGAATCGCTCGCGATCTGCTCCATGGTCAGAACTTCGTTCATCACTTGATCGCCGCTTGGCCCGCGCACTTCTTTTTCAAGCGGCTCAACGACGCTCATCGGCGGCACAGTCGTGCGCACGGCGATGGACATCAAATCCGACCAACGATGCAAATAGTTGGGGTGTACCTGAGCGAACGAATAATAAAACTCCGCGCGAATCTTCGCCGCGTCATCACCAGCCGGGCCCCAGTAACGCACGTGGCCGACGAGGCCGACGACGCGGGCTGGCTCGGGATCGTTCGATCCATCGGTGTAAGGGCTGTCACGACCATCGAGCCAGAGCTGTTTTCCGATTGGATTCTCGTTCCCGAAGGCCTGCTTCGCCAGGACTTCATCAATCACCACGACGGCCTCGCTGCCGCGGCGATCGTGATCGTCAGTGAAGCGCCCCGCGAGCAATGGAAGTTCCATCACTTTCTGAAAATCAGGAGTGACGCAGGTTGCCAGCGCCTCGGGTGCAGCGTTACCCGCCGGGAACGACGAAGTCGGCCAGAACGCGACGCTATTGTTTCCTTCGCGCATGGGAATGATGTCCACGATCGCCGCGTCCTCTACGCCCGGAACACGGTGCGCCTGATCCAAAACGTCCTGCCATGCGGGCAAAATCTTGTCCGGGTTGTCAAGAGTCGAAGGAGCTAGCGACATCCGCGCGGTCAGCACATTGTGAACGTTGACGCCGGGATTGATCGATGCCAGGCGGATCACCGTGCGTCCGAGAATTCCAGCGGAAACCAGCAGCACAACCGCCAGCCCGATTTCAGCCACAACGAAGCTGCCGTGAAGCCGCCGGGAATGCCCGCCCACGGCGTGCTGACCGCTGCGTAGCCGCTGCTCTACATCGCGCGTGGGAATGCGCAGTGCCGGTGCGAGTCCGAACAGGAACCCGCAGAACAGGGATGCACCAACAGCAAATAACAGCACACGCCAATCGAGGTGCACTTCATCGGCGCGTGGCAGGCTGCCGGGCCAAAACGCGATGAATGGGCCCACTCCAACTGCGGCGAACATTATGCCCAGCGCGCCGCCGGCGAGACCGAGGATGGCGCTCTCCGTGAGGCATTGGCGGATCAAGCGTCCGCGGCCGGCGCCAAGCGCCGTGCGCATTGCGAATTCGCGTTCACGTCCCACGGCGCGGACCAAAAGCAGACTGGCCACGTTTGCGCACGCGATCAGCAGCACCAGTCCGACAGCGCTCAGCAAAATCCACAGCGCCGAGCTGACGTCGCTGGTGTCCACGACAAACGGTTGGCGGACGAACGTCCGGCCCTTATTGCTGTCCGGGAATTGCTTAGCCAGTACGTGCGCGACGGCTGTGAGTTGTTGTTCCGCCTGCGCCCAAGTCGCACCAGGGCGCAAACGCGCGACGACGCCAAGCTCGTGGCGATCGCGCCGCGGCAGATTGGGAGCGGGGTCCTGCCCAAGCGGCGTGAAAACGTCCAGGATTGGATTTCCCATCCAGCGAAAATCCGCCGGAAGAACGCCGACGACGGTGCGGGGGATTTCGTCGAGCACAACGATTTTGCCTACAGCCTGTTCCGCGGAACCAAAAAGTTTCCGCGCCAGTCTTTCGCTCACGATGATCACCGGCGTGCCGCCGAGGTGATCTTCCTCGGGAAGAAATGCCCTGCCTCGCAGCATGTTGACGCCGAGCACCGAAAAAAAGCCGGCCGTGACTTCGCGTCCGTCGAAGTGCTCGGCTTTGTCGTGTTCGCGCACCGCGCCGCCGGCGAATAGCCATGCGGCCATGTCCAGCGCGGAAGTCGAACGCTGGGCGTCGAGAAAATTTGGATAGGTGAAGGACCACAAATTTCCCATGCGAGTGGCTTCTTCCGTTTTTTCCTGGATGAATGTCAGCTTGCCCGGATCGGGATACATCAATGGTTTCAGTAGCACGCCGTCGACGACGGTGAACATCACGGTCGTCACGCCGATACCCAGCGCGAGCGTGAGCAGCGCGACGCCGAGAAATCCCGGCTTTTGACCCAACGTGCGAATCGCGTAGCGCGCATCCTGAAAAAAATCGGCGAGCCAGCGCCAGCCCCACGCTTCGCGCGTAAGTTCGGCAGCTTCGCTCACACTGCCGAATTCCTTGCGCGCGGCGGCGCGAGCCGCTTTTTCGTCGCGCCCGGATTGGGTTTCCTCGCGCCGAGCCAGCGCCAGGTGCGCTTGAATTTCCTCATTGAGCTCCTCATTGCGCTTTTTCCGCCGCCAAAATGCCCAGCTCATGTTTCGCTCTCCCTTTTTGCAGGGTTCATCACTCCGGCGATCGCCGCCGTAATCCGTTCCCAGTTCGAGCGCTCTGCAGTGAGTTGCGCTCTCCCTTTTTTCGTCAGTTGGTACACGCGCAGCCGCGGGCCAATCTCGGAAGCTTTCCATTGCGCCGCGATCCATCCCTTGCGTTCCAGCCGGTGCAACGCGGGATAGAGCGAGCCGGTGTCCACTTTCAGAATTTCACCGGAATTTGTGCGGATTGTCTTGCTGAGTGCGTAGCCGTGCCGCGGACCCCATTGCAGAGTCTGCAGGATGAGCATATCCAGCGTGCCTTGCAGGATTTCCGTGCGGCTCTGGTAGCGTTCTTTCCGTGGGCTCATGGCGGTATGTAGGTGGACTCCTTACCCTATGTAAGACGCCTACATACCGAGAAACGTCACCAACTAATTTCAAGTTCTTGCCCGCGCCTAAGTGTCCCCCGGCGAATGATTCCCGGCTCCGGCACTTCGCCTCCGCTGAACGCGCGGGTTTCCCACGATCAATAGCGAACGCGGACGCGATACTTCAGCACCGCCGTGCCGTCTTTCGCGACGGGCACTTGAAACTGCGCTGCGAACGCAGCGGTTTTCGTGCCCGGAAAACTCGGAGTGCCAACAAATTCCCAATCGCCGCCGATTGGCTCATTCACTTCCACTGTAATCGCAGTGTCCTTGTGATTCCGCAGCGTAATTTCGTATTCGGATTCAAAAGTGCTTGCTCCCAAATTCTTATAGTCGGTTTGCTTCCGCTCAGCCACGATATCAAACGCGTCGCCGACGTGAATGCTCACGTCCTCGTCTTTCGGTGTGTGGTCGATGCGATCCTCGCCGATGAAAAGCGCTCCGCCGTGCGAATCGGCTTGATACGCGCGAATCGTGCCGGCGGGCAACGGCATCCCGAGGCCGGCTTTTTCCTCATTTTTGAATTTGTAATACACCTGAACAGGATTCTTGATTGCGGCACCGGGCTGCGTTCGAGTGCGGAAGTAGTAAGACTGTCCATTCACAACGAAGTGTTTCACCACCGGAAAACTTGGCGCAGTCAGCATGCTTACTTGCTTGGTTTCTTTGTCGAATACCGACGTGCGGCGATTCAATGTATAGAGATGATATTCAGCGAAACTTTCCTGCTGCATGGGAAGCGGAGCGGCCGCTCGCATCTCGAATTGCATCGCACCTGCTACCCCGGCGGCCTGTGGCGCCACCCGGTTCAACTCCCCCGCCACGAGCTGTAGCTTCGCGTTCTTGAACGCCGTGCCGCTGTTGTTCACGAGCGTCACCCAGCCGTCGAGGCTGGCCGACGAATCGTCGCGCGCGATGTTCAGCACATAATCCGCGCTCCACGTGACGTTATTCGCCAGGTATGACGCTTCGATCTTTTGCCGTTGCGCGCCTGTATTGTTCAGCGTCCAAACCAGTGTCGGGTGACTGTAGAGGTTGTCCGGCAGCGCGGGAAACCGGTAACCGTCCGGCGTGAGGCCGGTCTGGATGGCATCACCTATCCTCCAGACGGGCCCGCCGGCATTGTTCGCCAGCAAAGTCGCTTTGACCTCCTCAACGGCGGTTGAATTATCTTTCTTCACCGTGCGCAGCAGCGTCACTTCACGCCCGACGTACTTATCGAGCATCTTGGCGGCGTCCAGCAGATCGTATTCGTAGTCCTGCTCCAGCACACCCAGCTTTTCCGGATTCGCCAGCGCGCGAACGTGCACGCTGGCCGGATTCACCGCGGAAGCGATGTCCATAAATCGCAGCTGAAAGTCTCCAGCTGGCATCGAAACATCGCGCGTGTCCCGCACCAGCGCGACGTTTGAGTTATAGACCGTAATCGCGAGATCGGTCTGGTCGTTCATCGTGGATTCGTGATCCGCGGCAAGTGGCAACGGCGAAGCCGCGGCGTGAATTGCGCCCGATTGCCGGGTCGCCAGTACAGCGACGAGCGCAACCGCGAAGGTCGCAATAAGAATGATCCTCAGGGTCTGGGGTTTCATGATGTCTCCTTTAAGACAGCTCTGCAGAGTTAGACGCCGCCCGCAGCAAGCAGGGTTACCGCAGCTGGGATGCGAGGCATTTTGCAATCAAGCAGAGCGCGACGTAACATTAATTGTCCTTAGCCTGTGAGGAGACCCGCCAAGATGCCATCACCGCGTTCTGTTTCATCCAAATTTTCAGCTGCACTCATCGTTTCCGCGATTGCCCTCGGATTGATTGCGATACCCAAAGCGAAGAACCTTCGCGCCGCTCCGCGTGGCGCTGCGGATGTGGTGCTGAAAGGTACGGCTGCGTTCGGGAATTGGCGCGACGACCATCCCGGCGTGATGCGCCTGATCACCGCCGCGGATTTGCCAAAGCCTTATTCCACGGAATCCGCGCGCAATCAGCCGAAGTTGATCCCTCAACCCGAAGGCGCGTGGCCGCAAGTGTTGCCCGGATTCAAAATCGAACGCCTCACCACGGGAATTCACAATCCGCGCTTGCTGCGCACGGCCCCGAATGGCGACATTTTTATCGCGGACAGTATGGCGAATCAGATCTTGGTGATGCGCGGAGTTGGGCAGGGAAGCGGCACGATCGCGCCGCAAGTTTTTGCCACCGGCCTGAATTGGCCCTTCGGCATCGCGTTTTATCCTCCGACGGGCGACCCGCAATACGTTTACATCGGCAACACCGGTTCCGTCGTTCGCTTTCCGTATCACAATGGCGATTTAAAGCCGGCTGGCCCCGCGGAAATGATTGTTCCCAACATTCCGTCCGGCGGCCGGCTGGAAGGCGGAGGGCACTGGACGCGCGACGTGATTTTTTCCGCCGACGGAAAGAAAATGTTTGTGTCCGTCGGCTCGCATTCCAACGTTTCGGATGACGAGCAGGAAGTTCGCCGCGCAGACATTTTGGAATTCAATCCGGATGGATCGGGCGAGAAAATTTTTGCGTCGGGCATTCGTAATGCTGTCGGCATCACCTTCGATCCCGCCACCGGTCAATTGTGGGCCTCGGTGAATGAGCGAGACGAAATCGGCGATAATTTGCCGCCGGATTACATCACGCACGTGCGGGAGGGCGGCTTCTACGGCTGGCCCTGGTATTACATCGGCGGCAACCAGGATCCGCGGCACGCCGGCGCGCATCCGGAATTGAAGGACAAAGTGATCGTCCCCGATGTACTCATTCAGGCGCATTCAGCGTCTTTGGAGATGACGTTCTACGAAGGCAAGCAATTCCCCGCTGAATATCGCGGAGACGCGTTCGCCGCGGAGCACGGTTCTTGGAACCGCGAAAAACGCACGGGTTACAAAATCATTCGCGTGCCGGTGAAAAACGGCAAGGCGACCGGCGAATATGAAGATTTCGTCACCGGATTTGTCTCCGCCGACGAAAATGTTTGGGGGCGGCCGGTGGGTGTGGCCGTGGCCAATGACGGCTCGCTGATTTTCTCCGACGACGGCTCGGGCAGCATCTGGCGCGTGAGCTACGTCGGCAAATAATCTGTGCAAGAATCTTCGACGAGGATCCACATCATGAATCGCGAGATGAAACTGCGGTCGAGCGTGCTGTGCACAGTCGCAGCGCTTCTTTGCGCCACAATACCGCCCGCGCAATCCGTCCAAGCGCCCGCGGTGGAATTCAAGCTCGTGGTCACGGGCGATGTGCCGACTCCGCTCGCGCTGACGGCGAGTGACCTGGCCGCGATGCCGCGCGAAACCGTCGAAGTGGCGGACCAGGACGGCCAGAAGACGACCTATGAGGGCGTCGCGCTGCAAGAAATCCTGAAGAAGGCCGGAATTAATTTTGGAAGTCAGCTTCGCGGCAAAGATCTCGCCGGATACGTGCTCACCTCCGCGAAGGACGGCTATCAAGTTGTTTTCAGCCTCGGGGAACTGGACGCAAATCTGGGCGGACTGCGCGCGATAGTCGCGGACCAGCGCGACGGCAAGCCGCTGTTTGAATATCAAGGCCCGGTGCGACTGGTTCTGCCGAATGACAAGGCCGGCGCCCGTTCCGTACGCATGCTTGAAAAAATCGAAGTCGTAAAACTTCGAAAGTAATTCCACCGTGAAAAAGTCCTGGGTACTCGCCGGAATTCTGGCAGCGACGTTCGTCACGCTCGTCGGCGTCGGCCATGCCGCATCGCAATCCGCGCAGCCAGCTGTGCAATCCGACTTTCACTGGAAGCTGCCGAAGGGCTTTCCGCCGCCCAAAGTTCCCGCCGATAACCCCATGTCCGACGCGAAAGTTGCTCTGGGACGATATCTGTTCTACGACCAGCGCATGTCCGTAAACGGCGCGGAATCCTGCGCCACCTGCCATCGCCAGGAGCTCGCATTCACGGATGGAAAGGCGCAGGCCGTCGGCGCGACGGGCGATTCGCACCCACGGAGCGCCATGAGTTTGGTGAACGTCGCGTATGACGCGGTTCTCACCTGGAGTGATCCCGGCGAGACCAGCCTCGAACATCAAATACTCACGCCGATGTTCGGCACGCATCCAGTCGAGCTCGGACTGCGAGGGGAGGGCGAAGCGTACATTAAGGTGCTGCGCGCCGATCCGAAGTATCGCGAACTTTTCGCGGCGGCGTTTCCCGGTGAAGCCGATCCCTTCACCATCTCGAATGTCGCGAAAGCGATTGCGTGTTTTGAGCGCACCATCATTTCCGCTGATTCACCGTATGATCGCTATCATTATTCACGGGAAGATTCCGCCGTTTCCGAATCCGCCAAACATGGCGAAGTTTTGTTTTTCAGCGAGCCGCTGGGTTGCTTCCGCTGCCACGGCGGATTTAATTTCAGCGACGCGACGGACTACGAAGGCAGCCGCCGGCGCGGCGTGGAATTTCACAATACGGGGCTGTACAACGTCGCGGGCCCGCTTTCCTATCCGCTGCCGAACGCGGGAATTTACGAATACACCCACCGTCCAGAGGATGTGGGAAAGTTCAAGGCGCCAACGCTCCGGAACATCGCGCTCACCGCGCCGTATTTTCACGACGGTAGCGCGAAAACTCTCAGCGACGTTTTAGATCACTATTCCGCTGGCGGGCGCACGATTTCAGGCGGCGAATTTGCCGGCGACGGTTCGCACAATCCCAACAAGGACCCGCGCATTCGCGCGTTTCAACTTTCCGCACAGGATCGCGCAGATCTGATCGCGTTTCTCAACACGCTCACCGACGAAACCTTGCCTCACAATAAAACATTCAGCAATCCCTGGCCCGACGCGAAACCGTATTGATCGTTGACTTAGAATAACCCCGGCACCAGCGCCCAACTGTGCTGCCGATAATCGTCGTAAACGGACCCGAATTCTTCGCGCAGGATGTTTTCTTCTAGCCTCGTCTTTCTCATGTAGGCGACGAATACGAGAAGCGTGCCCAGCAGCGCGTGATATTGCCCCGCAACGATCGTCGTACCCACGCACATCCCGATCATCGCTGTATAAATCGGATGTCGCACGAAGCGGTACGGCCCGCTCCGCACCAGTTCGTGTCCCTCCGCTACGCGCACGGTTGAACTCCAATTGGTTCCCAGGTGTCGCCGCGCCCAAATTGCCAACGCGAAAAACGCCAGCTGCACTCCCAGACCGATCGGCGTAAGCGCCGTGCGCACTGGCAAAAAGTGCCGCACCAGTCCCGGCACAGGAATGAAAAGGAGCAACAAACCCATGTTCATCATCACTTGGTGGATCCAGGTGGACTTGCGCGCTTCGGATTTCTTCGCCGCCGTCTTGAACCCGCGCGCCGCAACGCTCCAATAGATGTTGAAAACGATCCAAATGGCTCCCGAAATCAGCATCCCCACACGGGGTCTCATGTAAATGGTCAGCACCACGAGCCCCGCAAAAATCGGGAATACGATTAGCCGCGCGATCAACACGCGTCGCCGCGTCATCACCATTCCGCCGACGTTGACGGTGTCTGATCGCGTCGGGGGCGTCACGTTTTGGGCCTTTGCCTCGCCTGCCATATCGGGTGGTCAGCCTCAATAAAATAATACGTTAAAGCAAGACGGGGAATTTCATCCGTTTTTCGCGGGAGCCGATTGCAATCGTAACCCGCGGCGACGTATGATTGCGGCTTGCAAGGGCTGAATCTCCGGTCCGATCGCCCCATTTTTTTCATTGCTCTAACCCTCGGAGGTGGTAAGTGGCCAAGCAGTCAGGCACAGAACTCCCGGAAGAAGACCTCCTCAAGAAAAAAGACGAAGCGCTCGAAAATCCGAGCCGGCGCAGCTTCATTAGGACTGTCGGCACCACCGGCATGGCCGTCACCGCGGCCAGTGTGCTGGTCGGCGAAAGCCTAATCTCACAGCCGGCCGTAGCGCAGGAGCCTCCCGACGCCGCTACTGCAAAGCTCGTCGGGCCGGGCCCGGTGCGCATGACGCTGAACATCAACGGCAAGGATCGCAGCGTAGTGCTCGAGCCGCGCGTCACGCTCTTGGATACTCTGCGCGATCATTTGGACCTGACCGGCGCGAAAAAAGTCTGCGACCGCGGCACTTGCGGCGCCTGCACTGTAATCATCAACGGATCGGCGATGTATTCCTGCTCGGTACTGGCCATTGACGTTGCCGCGCGGCCCGGCGCGCCTGCCGCAAAGATCGAAACAATTGAAAGCTTGGCGCCGGTTGGACAGCTTCATCCGGTTTCACAGGCGTTTGTAAATAATGACGCCCAACAATGCGGCTTCTGCACGCCGGGGTTCGTGATGGCCTCCAAGGCTTACATTGACAAGCATCCGCATCCGACGTACGACGACGTGAAAGCGTCACTCAACGGCAACATTTGCCGTTGCGGCACTTACATGGGTGTCCGGCGCGCCGTCGTCGAAGCCGCGCAGCACATGGCGGCGAAGGGGGGTAACGCGTAATGGCTGACTTCAATTGGCCCGCAGCTGATAAGCGCACTCTGATCGGAAAGCGCATTTCGCGCGTGGACGGCCCGTGGAAGGCCTCCGGCACCGCGAAATACTCTTACGATGCGAATCTTCCCAGAATGCTTTACGGACGAATGGTGCTTTGCCCGCACGCGCACGCGACCATCAAGTCCATTGATACGAGCGAAGCGGAACAAATGCCCGGCGTGAAAGCCGTGGACATCATCACGGACATGGGCGTCGGCAAAGAAGTTTTATGGGCCGGCAAGGAGATCGTCGCCGTTGCGGCGGAAACCGACGATCAGGCTCGCGACGCCGCCCGCAAGGTGAAAATCGATTATGAAGTTTTGCCTTATCTCGTAACGGATACCACGCCGGAAAACGCGCAAGGCTACACGCAGCAACTCAACGAGCAAACGCAAGGCGATCCGGATGCCGGCTTCAAAGCCGCGGACGCGATCATCGAAGGAACTTACGGACTCACCACCATCACGCACTGCTGTTTGGAGGCGCACGGCTCTGCCGCGCAGTGGGAAGGCGACAAGCTCACCGTCTACGCCTCCACCCAGAGCGTCACGGGTCTGACGCAGGAATATTCGCAATCCCTGACGGCGAAAGGCATACCCGTCACCGCCGCAAATGTGCGGATTCTCACGCCGGTAATGGGCGGCGGCTTCGGCAGCAAATTCCAGGCGGACACTTGGGGAATTTCCGCCGCCGTGCTCGCGCACAAGGCCGGCCGTCCGGTGAAAATGATGTGCGAACGCGACCACGAATTGATGGTCGCGGGCATGCGGCCTTCGCTTTACGCCAAAGTGAAAGTCGGCGCGAAAAGTGACGGCACTCTCACCGCCTGGCAATCCGAATCCTGGGGCACTTCTGGACCCGCAGGCGGCGCGAACGCGAACCTGCCTTACATCCTGCAAGTGAATCTGCCTTACAAGCGCCGGCACACCGCCGTTCATACCAACGTCGGCCCAGCTCGCGCGTGGCGCGCGCCGAATCACCCGCAATTCTGTCTCGTCACCATGTCCGCAATGGAAGATCTGGCGGCAAAGCTGAATATGGATCCGGTGAAATTCCTCCTTGCGAATATGAAATACGCTGGCGAGCGCAGCAAGGGCTTCGGCACGAAAGATTACGAGCAGGAACTCGCCAAAGCTTCCGAGCTGATGGAATGGGATAAGAAATGGCATCCGCGCGGAGATAAAACTCCCGGCCCCATCAAGCGCGGCGTTGGAGTTTCGCTCCACACTTGGGCTGGCGCGGCCAACACCAGTTCTTGCAACATTACAATTCATCCCGATGGCGGCGTCGAACTAAGCATGGCCACGCAAGATCTGGGCGTCGGCACGCGAACGTCTGTCGGCATCGTCGCAGCGGAAACTTTCGGGTTGCCGCTCCAGGCCGTCAACGTCAACATCGGCGATTCTAATTTGCCTCCCGCGGGCGGTTCCGGCGGTTCCACCACGATCGGCGGCGTCAGCAGCGCAACGAGGCTTGCCTCGACTGCCGCGCTGAACAAATTGCTCGAAGTCGTCGCTCCATCGCTTGGCGTAACGGCGGATAAACTCGAAGCCGTCGGCGGCAAAATCCGAGTAATCGGTGACCCGTCGAAATCGGTCAACTGGAAGCAGGCGTGCGCCAAGCTCGGCGCGTCCACGATTTCCGAAACCGCGCAAACTCCTCGCGCCAACACGCCGCAGCGCGCGCTGGTTTCGTCCAACGTCGGCGGCGTGCAGATGGCCGAAGTCGCGGTGGACATCGAAACCGGCGTCGTCCGCATGCAAAAATTCGTCGCCGTGCAGGATTGCGGTCTCATCATCGATCTGAAGACGGCTGAAAGTCAGGTCTTCGGCGCAATGATCATGGGCGTTGCTTATGCGTTGTTTGAAGAAAAAATAATGGATCAGCAGACGGGCAAGATGCTCAACGCCGACATGGAATTTTACAAACTCGGCGGAATCAATGACGTCGGCGAGCTGGTCGTGCATATGATGACCGGCCCCGGCTACGACGAGCGCGGCGTGATCGGTTTGGGCGAACCGCCCACGGTTTCACCTGGTGCGGCCATCTCCAACGCCGTCGCCAACGCCATCGGCGTGCGTGTGCCAACGTTGCCCATCACGCCCGCGAAAATTCTTGAGGCGCTCGGCACAATTCCGAAGGGAGGGATGGCCTGATGGAAAAATTCGCCTACGCTCATCCGGCAACGAAGCAGGAAGCGCTGGGGCTGCTCGGCCCAACGTGGAATGATTCCGCAATTCTTGCCGGCGGCACGGACATCATCTCCTTGATGAAAGAGCACGTCGTCATCCCCAATCGCGTCGTGAGCATCAAGGGCGTGAAGGAATGGCACGGCATCACCAATATCCCTACCGAATTCCGCATCGGCGCGCTCACCACGTTGGAAGAATTTCAATCGCATCCGCTGCTCGCAAAGTCAGCTCCGGCCCTCGTTCAAGCGGCGCGAGGAATCACCAGCCCGCAGATTCGCAATATGGGCACTGTCGGCGGCGATCTTTGCCAGCGCCCGCGCTGCTGGTATTTCCGGAATGGCTTCGGTCTTCTTGCCAAGGACGCAAGCGGCAAATCGCTCGTGCCGAGCGGCGAAAACCGTTACCACGCAATTTTGGGCAATGACGGCCCGGCCTATTTCGTCAATCCATCGAGCCTCGCGCCGGCGCTCATTGCATATAACGCAACGTTTCACTTGGCAGGTCCCCACGGCGAACGGGATGTAAAGGCGGCCGACTTTTTCGTTATCCCAAAGAACGACGGCGATCACGAAAATGTGCTGAAGCCCAGCGAAGTCGTAACGCACGTCAGGTTGCCCGCAAGTGTCGCTGCCAATCGCAGCGCGACGTATGAAGTCCATCAGCGTGAATTATTCGATTGGCCTCTCGCGACGGCCTCCGTCTCTCTGAAGATGGATGGCGGCACCGTCCGCGACGCAAAAATCGTCCTCGGCCACGTCGCTCCTGTACCGTGGCCCGCCGATGCCGCCGTGAAGGGTCTGATCGGCAAGCGCGTCACCGAAGAAACCGCTGCTGCCGCCGGCGAAGCCGCGGTCGCGGGCGCGAAGCCGCTCAGCCAGAACGCCTACAAAGTTCAGCTTGCGCGCGTGTGCGTGAAGCGCGCGCTGCTTGCCGCCGCGAAGGAAGGAGCCTGACTATGGTGAGAGCCACGAGCTTGAAGCAGCTCATTCAGACGGGCGAAGTTTGCAAGTGCCTGCGCGCCAAGACTCTTTTCTACGACACAGGCGAGCTGGAAGTCGACGAGAGCAATCCGCATCATTACGCGACCTACTCCGGCCTCAATGGCCCTTTCTGGTGCGTGCTCACCCAGGGTCTGCAAGGGCCGGACGGAAAAATCGCGTCCGTGGATAATTGCCAGAAAAGGAGCGGCCGCTCCTGCTGCGAAACGGCGTAGGTCTAGTATTGCCGATTCGCCGCCTCGGCCGCGTCGCGGATTGAATCCCCTGCCGCGAAGTGCGAAGATAGTTTGTGATTTTGGAGGTTCCGATGAAGAAATCCGGATTCATTCTTGCTTGTGCTGCTGCCATTCTATTTTCCGCGCTGCCCGCTGTGGCCGCCTCAAAGGCGCAGGCGGCGCAAATTACCGGGCAATATCTGGAATCCCGCACCGCGGACATTTATACCGGCCCCTGCATCGCCAATTCTGAATTGAATCTTGCCGGAAAGCAGGCCGTGATGGCCTGGCACGTCGATCAGGGTGTTTGGAACGGTGAAAACCTGTCAGGCATGACGGTCGTCGCCGTCGTCAACGCGGAGGACACGCTGGGTATGATCGGCGCGGATGCCTCGCGGTCGCGCTCGATCCTCATCGTGGATCAATCCGCTTCCGAAGCGCAGCAGGCCGCGCTGGTAAATTTCGCCGAAGCGCAGGGTGGAGAAATCCTCTCCCACGTCGTGGCCGTGGAAGTTGCGCCGATGCAATTTCAGACGAACGTCGGCGGCAAGCACGGCGTTTCCTCGCTGAAAGCGGGCGACCTGGTCAGCGTCAAGACGCGCATGCTGAACGCCGGCGATGAATTCTGCCACAACGAAGATGTCTACTATCCGCCGCTGGCCGCGAACCTTACGCATTCCATGCCCGCCGTTGCCACTGAATCCGGCTATCACGGCAATCATCTCGGCATGACTTGGACGGAAAACGAGCGCCGCGGGGTGTTCATCGGAACATTCGCGGATTGAAACCGGATTTCTCACATTGACCAAAGGCCCACCCGTCTGGGTGGGCTTTTGTTTTTTCAGCGCGTACGGATTAACATTTCCGGATTAACATTGCATAGTGCGCCGCGCGAATCGCGCCGCTGAAATCCGCTGCAGCGAATCTTCAGAATTCACGTGGGGGGCCTGAAGGAATGATCGCCAGAAACTCTTTCTCTCGCAGAGCGGTGCCAATGCTTTTTGCCGCTGCGCTGTTCTGCACAGCGCGCGTTTCCGCGCAATCTTACAAAGTCGAACCGGCCACGGACGCTCCGCCATCTGAACTTTCCGCCGCCGTGCGCGATTCGCTCGCGCCGCAGGCTCTGCGCGTCACCGGCCCCAGTGGCCCCGTTTGCGAAATTTGGGTGCGCAAATCCGTGCCCGGCCAGGCGCCTTCGTCAAATATCGGCGTCGTCTACACGCAGCTGGCGGAGGGCACGCTCGTCGGCGCCGTAAAATTTCCCGCCGACCTGAAAGATTATCGCCGCCAGGCCATTAAAGCCGGCGTTTACACGCTTCGCTACGAACTTTCCCCCGTGAACGGCAATCATCAGGGCGTCGCACCGCAGCGCGATTTCCTCCTCGCGATTCCCGCCGCTGCCGATCCGGATCCGGCAAATGTCACCGCCGCGCAAAACATTGAAATGTCCAAGAAGGCCACCAGCGCAAATCATCCGTCGGTCTGGTGCTTGATGCCCGCGGATGGTGCGCCCGGCAGCGCGCCCTCCATTACGCACGATTCCGATAACGATTTGTGGATCGCGAATTTTGACGTGAACATCGCCGCTGGTGGAGCGCCCGCGCCGACCCGCATTGGTTTGGTCGTTGGAGGATTCGGCCCGGAAGTCTGATTCGGTGCGCCGCCTCAAGCTCCGCGCGCGCAACTTCATCCAACTATGTACATTTGCCCGAATTGCGAAACGGAAATCAACACCTCCACGGAGATCTGTCCGCATTGCGGCTCTGATCTCGTCGCGCAGACTGAGCCCACGCCGCCGAAACCCTTACGTGTGATCCTCATGCGCTGGGCGATTTTTCTGGGCATTATTGCCGCGGGCCTGTGGGGTTTCCTGTGGTTCGTAATGCCCGCGCAGCACGGCGATACGACGGCGCAGGCCGAATCGCGGGCCATCACCTCGCTCGGCAACCTGCACGAAACGCTAGCGGCTTATGCGGCCGCTCAGCCCGGCGGATCATTCCCTGATTCACTGGAACCATTGGGGGATAAGGCGCGCGCCGCCGCCCAGCTCGCGCAAAGCGCCGGCTACGAGATTTCTTACTCGCCCGCGCCCGCGGCCCCCGACGGCGCAGTGCACAATTACACGCTCCAAGCCCGCGCAGGCAATTTCAGCTATCGCAATTTTTTTATGGATGAAAGCGGACGAATTCACGCCACGCACGAAGACCGCGCCGCCACCGCTCGCGATCCGCTCATCTAGCGCACTTGCCGCGCGTCCCCGCGCAGGCAGAACCATGTCTGTCATTCCGACCCGCCTCGCAGCGGAGGAATATCCCGCGGCGCAGTTCAGACGCGGGGAATCTGCTCCGCGCCTTCCGCCTGCGCGAAAATGATATACTTTTCCCCGGCAAGCCTTGGCATTCACCGTTTGGCCGTTTCGATTTTCCGCGGAGAGGTGCTGGAGTGGCCGAACAGGGCTGCCTGCTAAGCAGTTTCACCCCAAAAGGGTGACGGGGGTTCGAATCCCCCCCTCTCCGCCATTCTGCATCCTGCGTTTCCTGCGACTTGCAGTGCACATTTCCACCGCGTACATACCATGTACAGTGCTCACACCTTATCGAAGGCATTTGAAGTCGTGCTCGTTGCAGTCAATGGGACAACGAAAGTGTCGTTGCCCGATTTGGGTAAATGGTCGGGTACGCGGTGAACGCGTTCGGCGTTCATTGAAAACTATCAATTGGGAAGTCGCGCTAAGGTTGGTGCGCGAATGGGAGTCTTCCGGGCAAGAGCGCGCGCTTGGGATTAGTGTCTCTGAGGCTTGCGAGCGGTTCTACGCGGACTGCGTAGCGCGAGGACTTTCCGATGTCTCCCTGCGCAAGTATGCCCTACTCACAAAGGACCTTTGCCGGTGTTTCAACAATCGCACGGTTGGTGAGCTTGCGGTAGACGATCTGCGGGCCTATCGAGAGTCGTGGGAGATTGGCCCCGTCACAGCGCGAAAAAGATTGGAACGTCTTCGGACGTTTTTTAAGTTCTGTCAGGAGTCGGGATGGATCACGCTCAATATCGCACTGACGTTAAAAGCACCCGAGGCCAGCATAAACCGGTAATCCCCTTCACTCACTCTGAATGTGAAAAACTCCTGTGGGCCACCGAAATTTACCCGGACAGTCCCCCGGGGCGACGAACTCAGGTACGCGCCTTTGTGCTTTTGCTGCGTTACTCGGGACTCAGGATTGGAGATGCCGTTGCCTTGAGGCGGGAGAAGATCGTCGAAACAAAACTCTTCTTGCGAACAGCTAAAACAGGAACATCGATTTATATGCCCTTGCCGGAAATGGTCATTGACGCTCTTCGGGCAACAAAAAACTGAATGAGTTTTATTTTTGGTCGGGATGCGGGAGTCTGAAAAGCGCCATCGCTGTTTAGCATCGGAGTTTCTACACGCTGCTCAAACTTGCCGGTGTCCACGGTCACCCTCACATGTTTCGTCACTCGTTCGCAGCTGACCTGCTTTCAAAGGGCGTGTCTATCGAGCATGTAGCGGCGCTACTCGGCCATTCGTCGAGCGCGATCACGACGAAACACTACAATTCACGGGTACAGTCGCGGCAGGCGGCACTGGAATCCGAAATTGAAAAAGCGTGGAAGCTGTCCTGAGCGTGGGGCAGAGAAACGCCTCATTGCGAAGCAATCCCCTGCTTCGAATTTAGAGTGTGCTTTGTGGTGCGTTGTTGTCCTGGGGAGGTGGGGGCGGCGGAACAGGCGGCGCAATGGCGGCAGGTTCTTCAAGTAATTGGGCCATTCTTGCGCGGATCGCTGACTCAAACAGGCTTGCTTTGAACTTCATTACGCTCGGGTACTGAGCGGCAAAATCTCTGCGGACGGTTTCGTAAAGCGGCTGATAGTCTTCGGTTGAGAGCGATTGGAGCCGGTGCGCAATTCTCTGCTGTTCCCGTCGATCATCTTCTTGTTTTCTCTCCCTGGCAATAAGTTCGGCCTTACCGATTTCCTTTAGGCGTTCGTAGTATTCGAGATCGGCCAACGCTCGCGAAGTGCATTGGAGAATTCCGCCAAAGCTCTGTGGGGCGTAGTTCGTCTGCCTCGCGGCAGGAGCGCTAAATGTCACTACGTATTTCGCTCGTTCAAACCCATGGGCTACGCGCTCGTCGCTGGGGCCAATATAGCAATCCCCGGAATGGTGGAGGAGAGCTTTTTCGGGGAGGCGCTCACCGAACTGGAGCTCGAAGACGGTGATTTAGTGATCGGGAAAATGGGAGACCTAGAAGAGTTGGGGCCGGGCGAACGAACGCTGAGCGATCACGGCCAAATGCCAAAGCAGGAAACTACGAAGTTACACTACGAGCAGAATTCGAGCAGATTACGGTATGAAATGAGCAAAGGTCGACCGATTCGTGACGCCTCTGCCGGCAAGCCCGGGTCGGAGTGTGGTTTCTTGCGCTTGGAGCACGATATACTACGTGCGCGGAATTGGACGTTGGAGTCAGACGGGTACTGGCATCCGCCAGTGAAGTGAGGTCAAACATATGCTTCATCTAGAGCCAAGCGCGGACCGCGCGAAGTTGGGGTTTGCAGAGGCCGTCGTAGCAAACTTTGGATTCCTCAGCGAGATTGGGTTCGTCCGTGTTGAAACAAAGATGACGTTTGTTAAGTATTGCAGCGCACAGGTATTTATAAACATCTATCATGGTCGCGCGTCGTATGAGATGAATGTTGAAATTGGTCGCGTCACCGAACCCACTCGCACACTGTCAATTAGCGATGTACTAAAATGGAGCGGCACATATGAAGATGCAGGTTTCGGCCGGCACGTCATGTTTCAGGTGAGCACGCGGGATGGGGTATTCGAGTTCGTTCCGCGATTGGCTTCCCTTGTTCGTTCTGCTGCCATGCCCTTGTTAGAGAACAAGGCTTCGGCTTGGAAGGAGGCGCTCGAACTCCAACAGCGCCGTTGGGAAGAGTATGTCGCGGAAGTAAACGATTCTGCTGCTCGCGAGAAAGCGGAACTGGCTTGGCAGTCGAAGGATATGGCGGAAACCGCGAGGCTGTACCGATCAATGAAAGGCAATCTAACTGATGTTGAGCTTCGCAGGTTAGACTACGCCGAGGACCACACCGTCAGCACGAACGCTGGCCAAACTGATTCGCAGAAACAGTCTGTCGGACATCGCTACCCGGAAACTCCCCGAAGTTAATCCGATGCCGCCTGACTGCATCTCAAGATAGATAGGGTTTATGAAAAAAAACGCGAAAATGCGTGAGATGATTGCTCGCGCGCCGCGTACATCACCGTGTACATTGACCTCGCAAAATCTGAGAAAGGAGCGTTTTGTGCGTAGTGGTTTTTCTGTAAGTTACAGAGATAGAAGGGCGTCGTAGGGTTCGAATCCCCCCCTCTCCGCCATTCCAGCGTTTTCTCCAGAAGCAAACTGTTTTGTGTGTTTTTTGAGCTCTCGTGCGAAATTGCACACCCGCACTTGGCGTTTCGTCTGTTGTGCTTGACGAACTCGCGGAAATATCGTGTCCCGATCCCAACCCCGGGCAGCAAGAGCCTGCACTGGGCTCGCTATCAAAACAAAGTGGGGGCGCGTTTACAGTGAAATCCCGAGTTCGCCCTTCGCCTCTCGGTGGTCGGCTGCTTGATGGAGCTACGAATGGCCGCTCTCGTGCGAGTGTTGAACTGGCTCTTTCCTAATGGCGAATTGGCGCTTCGCTAATAGATCGTACGCCGAAGGATCGTATTTCGTAGCGTTCGGTGAACCTGGAATCTTCCGGAGTTTGCGTTGCTAAGCGGGGCTTTTCCATCCTGTGAACTCGTTGAGCTTGCTCGTACCGCTGGCTTAAGCACCGCTTCTGGGTCAACTGGATTCAACCTCAGATCTTCAGCAGTCGGGTAACTCGGAACTAAAGGTTCGGGCAGCGAACTCAGGTCAATCACGGCAATGCCGTCACCGTTTTCTCCGGTTATGGCGACCAGCACGTTGTCCTTGCCATCGCCCACCAGCGCGTCATAGGCGGACGTGATTATCATCGGCAT
>Ga0335078_10000586_pt1 | contig 55839 bp, 58 predicted proteins | sample Lox_Sample_32_FD_206711 | JGI IMG/M metagenome (GOLD analysis project Ga0335078, IMG submission 206711) | Soil microbial communities from Loxahatchee National Wildlife Refuge, Florida, United States - Lox_Sample_3.2 | ecosystem: Environmental > Terrestrial > Soil > Wetlands | place: USA... | reverse complement strand
ATGTCGATCATTCCTTCCCTCGCCGCGGCCTCCCGCGACGATCAAACTCTCCTCGGCGCCCGCTGGCACCTGGGAGGGGTGGTCAGAATTTCCGGAATGGATCAGGTCAGAATTTTCGGAACCCGCATGGCTCGGCCGGCACGCAGGCGCGAGTAATTCCAGTAGCGCGCCAACCCTGGACCAGCCTTGCGTGCTGAGCGGCTGCGCTTAACATGTGCAATAATCGCTGGTTCAGATCCAGCGCTCCGATCTGCGTTCCCGCATGCGGAACGACGGGCCCGCGCAATGGCCAGCGTCTGCCTTGGATCTTCCCCACCCGAGGCTTTACGCGCCGCGCATCTTTACTTCGTCGGAGGCGCTCGGAGATAACCTCGGGATCCGCGCAAGCACAGGTGCCTGAGACGGACCCGCGGTACTCCTCGACCGACTAGCGCCTGCCCCTTCTGCCACGTCGCTTCTCGGGCGACCGGGACGCCACCTCGGCGAGCAGGGCACGCCAGCTCGTCGGATCCGTGGCCTCGCCTGCGTTGAGTTGTCGGCCGGTCCTCCCGCACGTGCGGGACACGCTACGTCCATCTCAAGGCGTTACAGTGGCGGGCCAACATGTTCTTGTGCCACCTCTCGACGGCTGCAGGCACCACGGCTGAAACCTATTGCCAAGCAGAGGGCCACCTTGACCTACGCTTACCTTTGCGCGAGCAGCGTCGCCCCCGTTCTTCTTATGGTCTTCGGTTTCGCCGCCGGTGATCTCTGGGGCATCCTTGGGATCCTTGGCGCTGTCATCGAAGCGTTCGTAATCGCCAATTTCCTTGACAAACGGAAGAAGGCAAGGGCGGGCGTCACAAGCTAAAGCCCACGCGATCGCCTTGGGTCGGTTGAACCAGGCAACCAACGACCCGGTGCGCAACATCCGGACGCACGACCGGAGGTACGATGATGACCGCGTCCAGAATTCGAGAGATGTTCGAGAAGAGCACCGGGGCCTTCAACCGACACGACATCGAGGAGATGGGCCAGCTCCTGACTGACGATATCAGAACGAGGGCCCCGGCTCGGCGAGGTTATGGGAAACTTGCGGTGAAGGCCTTCTAGCGGTGAAGGCCTTCTATAAGAGCTGGATCGCCGCATTCCCCGATGCGAAGGTAGAGGTCAAGGCCGTGACCTCCACGGACAACCAAGCCATCGAGGAGGGAGTGTTTACCGGAACACACTGTGATGCGTTTCACGGCCCCGATGGCCACATCCCGCCGACCGGGCGGAAGGTCCACGTCGAATACATCCAGGTCCTGCGCTACCAGGGCGACATGGTGAGCGCCTTCAACCCCATGTTCGACCGCCTTGACATGATGGAGCAGCTCGGCCTCGCGCCTGCGCAGGAGGGGTCCGAGGCCCGGCGAAGCCGGGCAGGGCGCCCCGATGCCGCATTGAGGCGCATCACGGATCAGCCATCCACAGCTTCGTGGTTGTACAGCTCCCAGTCGAGGTAACGGACTGCCTCGTGCACCACCCTAGCGAGGTTCCCTCGCACCATCGCGACGTGGTGCTCGAAGCCCTCGCGGCAGAGATAGGCCAGGAGTTTGCGCAGCCGCGGGACCTGCGCTACAGCGATCCCGCCCGCCATCCCGAAGGGATCGGCGGTGAAGCTCCCCTCGCCCACATAGCTCTTGATTCGCCCTCTCCGGTCGTCTGTCGAGATCCGGAAGTAGGTCATGGGCCCCGGGGCCACCTTACCCTTCACCGCGCCGAAGCACTTCTCCGGGCCGATGACCGTTCCCAGGACGTCGAGGTTGGAGATCTCGGGCTGTGTCCCCATGAAGCTCTTGGGGAAGTTGCCGCAGTGCGTGCACACGCACTTGTCGGGCTCCTTCCCGTAGTTGTTGTTCCAATCGAGCAGTGCCGCCGGCGTGGCTGCCGCTAGCGTCAAGGCGTACATGGAGACGGTCCCGGCCACGTCCGTCTCGCAGGCGCTCGGCATGAGTTTCTCGCCCATCATGCTCATCGACAGGCAGGTGGCGCACCCATAGTTGTCCTGCACGCTGCTCCAGCACTGGATGGCGCTCGCATCGCAGGCGTTGCGCTCCATCCATCGATCGACCGCCAGTCCCAGCCGCGCCTGCTTCATCACGTTCTCGTGCCGAATGCTGGACGGGATGCGCCCGTAGGCCTCGACCTCGGCCAGGCGCCGCGCCACGTCCGGATCCTCCTTCGGAATGCGCTCAGCGGCGGCCAGGATCTCGGAGAGATCGACGGTGACCACCGTGATGCCACTGGCTTGGAGCAGCTTCTCGCTGAAGCGGACCGTTTGGAAAGGCGCGGTACGGGCACCGATGGCGCCGATGCGCGCCTTGCGAAGCCCGCGCACCGTGCGGCAGATCCGGGCGAACCGCTCGAGGTCCGCCGCAAACGCCTCGGAAGTGAGATCGCAGGTGTGCAGCGTCGTGTCGGTGAACCGGATCCCGTACTGGTACAGGTTGTTGCAGACAGACAATTTCCCGCAGAAGGCGTCGCGGCGGCCAGCAAGGTCGACCTTGTCGACCTCGTCGTCGCAGGCCTGGACCATCACCGGCACGCCCAGCTCGGCGTGGCGGATGGTCTCCGCCACAGCCACCTCATCTCCGAAGTTGGGCAGCACCACCACGATGCCGTCGATGTCATCGCGGCGCTCCCGGAAAAGCCTTACGCACTTGCGGATGTCCTCGGGAGTCTCGACCGCTCCGTTGCGGGTCTCGGTCGCGGGGAGCAGGTGGTAGCCGAGCCCGAGGCGATCGAGCTGGGCCAAAAGGTCGGTGCGCGCCCCCTCGGCGAGTGCACCGTTGAAAAAGGCCCGGCTACCTATGATCACGCCGAACGAGATCTTCCGGTCGAACGCGCGCATGTCTTCCTCCAGCAGGTCAATCGCCGCTCACCTAGGCGGCGTCATTTTGCGTTGCATCTGATCCAGCACCACGGCGGCGATGATCACCACGCCCCAGATGACCTGTATGCCGATCACGAACGCTCCGCCAATCGTCCCGCCGATGTTACCGCGCCCGCCTGCCAGGGACGTCCCGCCCAGCACCGCGACCGCGAACGCGTTCATTTCGAACGTATCGCCAGCGGCATGGTGGCCACGAGCTGAGACGAGACGACGAGTCCGTGCGAACAGCTTTTTCGCCGTTCTCTTTGCTGGCTGCGGCCGCGCCTCGATTTGGCCGCCTGGGTTGTGCTGCCTGCGATCTTCCTCCTGCGCCTCCACTCCCCGCCGTTCTGCCATCCTTCGTTTCATCCCCCACGTCCGCGAGCCCGGGCGACGGCCTCCCGCCACGTTCTTCGCTCCCGCTCGCGCTGCCCCGGGTCCCACCGAGGCAAGACGGTGCTGCGCTCTCGCGCGAGGGCGGCGAGCTCCTCGTAGGACCAGATCCCCGCGCCCAGGCCGGCCAGGTGCGCCGCGCCCAGTGCGGAGAGCTCCGTGGTCGCGGACGGCAGCACCGGCCGGCCGAGCAGGTCGGCTTGCAACTGCATCAGGACTTCATTGCGCGTGGGGCCGCCGTCGGCGTGGACCCGCTCGACCCGGCTGCCGCTCCCGTCCAGAGCCTCGATCACGTCGCACACCTGATGCGGGATCGATTCCAGGGCAGCGCGCGCCAGCGCGGCTCGATCGGTCGCCAGTGTGCAGCCGGTGATGAGCCCCACTGCAGCCCGATCCCAGTACGGCGCGCCCAGACCGTTGAAGCCGGGGACGACCACCACCCCCTCGCTCGACGCGCCGACCGCCAGGCCAGCCAGCGCGTCGGTGTCGATCCCGAGAATACCCGCCATCCACCGCAGCGTGGCCCCTGTGGCGCGGATGTTTCCCTCTGCGGCGAAGGCCGGGTGCTCCCGTGCCCAGGCAATGGTCAGGCACAGGCCGCCGGGCACATCGTCGGGGCTCGCCACCAACCCCATCACCGAGGAGCCGGTGCCGTAGGTGGCCTTGACCTGTCCGGGCGCGAAGGCGCCGTGCGCGAAGAGGGCAGCGTGCGAATCCCCCATCACCGAAAGCACGGGCACCCCCTCGGGGAGGGGCGGAAGTCCCTTCACCGAGGGGAACGGCCCCGCCGACGACACGATCCGGGGCAGCGCCCGGGACGGCACGCCGAACAGCCGCAAGAGGTCGTCATCCCAGGCTGCCCGGCGGACGTCTAGGAGCTGGGTACGGGAGGCGTTACCGGCCTCGATGACGTGCTCACCGCCGAACCGGCTCAGCAGCCAGCTGTCGATGGTCCCGAGGCGCAGCGCACCGGCGCGGGCGCGGGTCCGGTCGGGATCGAGCGCGTCGAGCAACCAGCGAGCCTTGACCGCCGAGAACATGGGGTCGAGCGGCAGCCCGCTCCGGGCGCGGATCAGCCGCTCGCTGTCCGGCGAACGGAGGGCATCGCAAAGGGCGGCAGTGCGCTGGTCCTGCCAGCTCACGACCGGGCCCAGCGGCTCGCCATTTCGGGGGTCCCAAGCCACCAGCGACTCCCGCTGGTTGCTGATCCCCACCGCGACGACCCTCCGAACGTCCTGCCCTTCCAGGCAGGCACGCACCGCTTGCTGAACGCTGCGGACGATCTCCAGCCCGTCCTGCTCGACCCAGCCCGGCCTGGGATGTCGCTCGTCGAGCGCCGCGCTCCCGCGCGCGACCACCCGGCCGGCGTCGTTCACTAGCAGGCACTTGGTCGAGCTGGTGCCTTGATCGATCGAGAGGATGAGCGGCTTACTCATGGCGCTCCTCGGCCCAGCAGTTCCAGGGCAGCGCGGGCGATGCCGGTACCGGTCAGCCCGAAGTACTCGAACAGGAAAGCACTGTCGCCAGTCGGAGCAAAGTGCGGCGCGCCGAGGATGCGCATGGGCACCGGGTGGCGCTGGCACACGACCTCGGCCACCGCTCCGCCCAACCCTCCGGTCGCGATCGATTCCTCGACGGTGAGGATGCGCCCAGTCTCCACGGCGGCCCGCACCAGTGCCTCGACATCCAGCGGCTTCACCGTCGAAAGGTTGAGGACCCGTGCCTCCAGGCCGCGCTGCGCCAGCAAAGCGGCGGCCTCCAGGGCCCGATGGACCATGGTCCCGCTCGCCAAGATCGTCAGATCGCGCCCGCGGCGTAGCTCAGTCGCCTTCCCCGCTTCGAAGCGAGCGCCCGGCGGCGTGACCGGCGGGACGCGGAACCGGCTGATGCGCAGGAAGACCGGCCCCTCCGCCTCGATCGCCCAACGCACCGCGCCTCGGGTCTCTTCGGGGTCCGCCGGCACCACCACGGTCAGATCGGAGACGGCCCGCAGCCAGGCTATGTCCTCGATCGAGTGGTGCGTGGGACCGAGTTCCCCGTAGGCCAGTCCGGGACTCATCCCGCACAGGATCGCATGGTAGCCGCTGTAGGCCAGGTCGTTCTTGATCTGCTCCAAGGCCCGACCGCTCAGGAATGCTGCCGCGCCACAGACGAAGGGCACGTACCCACCGTTAGCCAGCCCAGCCGCTACCCCCACCATGTCTTGCTCGGCGATCCCGACGTTCACTGTCCGATCGGGGAACTCACGGCTGAAGGGGGCCAGGTTGCTCGAGCCGATCGAGTCGTTGCACACGACCACGATCCTCGGGTCGGCGCGGGCGGTCGTGGCGAGCTCCTCGGCGAACGCGACCCTGCAATCGAACGCCTCCGGTGTCCCTGGGGCTGCGCTCGCGCTCATCGTCCGAGCTCCGCGAGTGCCTGCGCGACCTGAGCCGGGGTGGGAGCCTTGTGATGCCACTCGACCCGGTCCTCGATGAAGCTCACCCCCTTACCCTTGACGGTATGGGCGATGACGCAGCGCGGGCGGCCATCGTGTGGGCGAGAGAAGACCTCGAGCAGCGCCCTCGTATCGTGGCCGTTCACGTCGGCCACCTCCCAGCCAAACGCGCGCCACTTGTCGGCCAGCGGCTCCAGCCGATTGGTGGCCTCCGTCCGGGCACCCTGCTGGAGACCGTTGCGATCGACCACCGCCGTGAGGTTGCCGAGCCCCTGGTGGCCCGCCGCCATCGCGGCTTCCCAGTTGCTACCTTCCTGGAGCTCACCGTCGCCCAGGATCACGAACACCCGCCGATCCGAGGCGGCGAGCCGCGCGGCAACGGCGCAGCCGACGCCGAACGGTAGGCCGTGTCCCAACGCCCCTGTGTTCGCTTCCACGCCCGGCACCTTGCGGCGGTTGGGGTGCCCGCTGAGAGGCGAGAGGGGCTGCACGAAGCGCTCGAGCGCCTCGACCGGAAAGAAGCGCGCCAGCGAGAGCACCGCGTAGAGCGCGGCGGCGCAGTGCCCCTTGCTCAGGACGAGGCGGTCGCGGTCCGGCCAGGCCGGGTCCTCCGGCCGGACCCGCAGGACGCCGAAGTAGAGCGTGGTCAGCACGTCCGCCACCGACAGGTCGCCACCGATGTGCCCGAAGCGCGCCCCCCCCACGGTGCGGACGATGGTGGCGCGCACCTCCGCCGCGATCCGTGCGAGCAACTCGGCGCGCCGAGCGGGCTCGGCCGAAGCGACCTCGGCTGCCAAGTTCGGGCCGAGCGCGAAAGCCAGTGGAGGCGGGGCGGTTCCGTCCTCTGCATATTTATTCTCTATATCCATTTTTTTTCAGCATGATGCACAGCCAGGGCGAGGGGGTCAAGCGGCATCGTTCGACAGATACCGGACGCGCGAGGACGGCACGGAAATGTGCCGTCAGCGCGCCGCGAGACAGGGGAACATCCCCATTGGGGCTCGCGGGACGCGGTGCGGACGCCGCCCCCAGTGCTCAGGGGTCTCGGAGCAGGCGCTCCGCAGTGCTCAGGTCGGTGATCAGCGTGTCGACCCAGCGACCGCGAAGGGCGGCTCGTATGGCGTTGAACTTGCGCGCTCCTCCCGCCACGGCGGCGGTCCGCGGTGTGCGGCGCAGTTGCTCATAGGTGACGCCGATGACGCGGGCGTCGAGAGACGAAGACACCAACTGGCCCTGCTCGTCGAAGAAGCGGAAGCAGATCTCCCCGACGGCCCCTCGCGAGCTGAGTTCCCGGTGATCCTCGGCGCTCATCACCTCCTCGCTCTCACGAAGGAGGCGGGACGGAGTGGCGAGCGCGCCAATGCCGGTCAGGACCATCGAGAGGTGCTCGTAGTAGGCGATCACCTCGGCGAAATGCTTGTCACGCAAGAGGGTCTGCCGGGCGCCCGGCGTGCCCACGATGCCGGGCCCGAGCAGGTAGACCGGCTGAGCGTGGCAGACCTCGGCCAGGCGCTCGGTCAGGCGGGTTGCGTAGCTCTGCGCCCCCGGGCGCCCTACCCCGCCCAGCACCTGGACCACGTAGCGCGTCGAGGGCTGGCGGAGAGGGCGCATCAACTCCACCGTGGCGAGCAGGGTCTCGCTCCACGAGGAGATGCCGATGATCTCGCACGAAGCTACCGCGCCCTCAAGGAAGGCGGCGGCGCTGGGGGCGAGGGCGCGGATGGTCTCGTCGTCTTGCGCTTCGCCGGTATCCACGACCACCACGTCGGACGCGCCGTAACGCTCCTCCAAGGCGCGCTCGACGTTGGTGAACACGCCCGGCGGAACGTACACGCTGGTTCGCACGATCCCCTGCTCCTCGGCCTGCTTGAGCAGCCGGGAGATACGAGCCTGTGACAGCTTGAGGTGTGCAGCGATGGCCGCCTGGTTGAGGCCGCGCTCGTGGTACATCTGCGCGACCTTCACCACAAGACGGACCTGCTCCAGGGGTTCGGCTCTCGAGGTCCTTCGCTGGCGCGCAGTGGGTGCGGCCATCCGGGGCGTCCTCTCAGTAACCACGCGGTCCACCGCGTGTGTCTGTGCATGCGCATACCATGACCGATGGAAGATGCTAAGCCCAGGCATCCAGACGATCGGGTGGTCCGGTGCGCCTCCTCCCGGACGAAATCATGGCCCGGCTGCCCGTCATCAAGCCGTGAACACGGTGATGTCCGCGCGACTGCCCCCACCTCTCTGCCGGCTTCCCTCGGGAAGGCTCGGGAACGTCGTGGGACGAAACGGGAGAGGCGCTCTGTGGAAATTCGGGTTGTGCTTCGACGCCCGGAGCGATCTCGAGCACGCCGCCGGCACAGCCTCTACGGTGTCACCCTGGAGGTTTCCAGCAGGGCGGCCACCAGCCAGACGGCCAAGTGCTGATTCTCACCGCTTGTGACCCTTGGCTTCACGGTGCATGAACTTTCTTGGGGCGGAAGCGGTCGCTGGTTCAGATCCCGTCGGCTCGAATGGCTGAGGCCCCCGGCCCCTCGCGAAACAACACGGCCTCATCTCGCCACGGCCACGGCGCGCGGAGCTTCGGAGTCAAGGCCAGCAGCGCGCCCTCGCCCCCGCCCTGAAGGTCGCAGAAATCACAACCCGCCCGCCGTAGTACCTTGCAGGGCACGGCGTCTCGGAGCCATGAAAGACACCAAGCTCTTCGGCTGGGCGGCGTTCGAAGCGGGAGAACATCCTCGGTGCCGAGAGGCAAGCGTTCCCTCCCGATTCTCGGAGCTGCTATTTCCGGTGCTCAAGCAGGAGTACGCCGAGCAGATCGCTCGCGATTGGAGCCCACCGGACCCCCTTCGCGCGCTGCGGGGTTCGTCGCTCGGCACGGCCACCGCCGCCGTCGCCGCGAGGTCGGGCGGCTCATGGCCGACCTGATTTTGGTGGTTCGTGCGGACCGGAGAGCCCCGGCCGGCTCGCTTCCCTCGCCGACCCGGGCGGAGCAAACGGCAAAAGCCTCTGGCCCTGGGCCGACCCTCGCGGAAGCCAAGACGACGTCGCCGGAGCAGCCCTTCCTTCTCATGGTGGCGATCCGTGCCGATGAGGACCATGGAGCCGGAAGGGGTCGGGCGAGGACGCCGTGCGGATCCATCTCTCCGGCCCGGACTTCCGGCTCCGTCCTCTGCTCCCCGGCGGCTCCCGGAGCCCGGATTCAGCGTCGAGGTGGGTGGATGTTCAGCGTTCCACCGTCAGGCAGGAGGTCGCTTGGCACTGCCTGGCCACCGCGGAATCGGCGCAAGCGTTCACATCTCGCCGGTTCGCTGAGGCAGTAGTCCTCGAGCCAGCGCGTGAGCGCAGTGACGCTCTTGAAGGTCGGGTACATCGGACAGTCCGCGGTGCGCGTGCATCTCATGCTCTGAGTGAGACTACAGAATCTGGATTGGATCCTCAACCCGGCCGAAAGGTGTGAGCTCCTGGCCGACTCGCGCAATCGAAGTGTGTGACGGGGCAGGTTTCAGCGCACCACGTTCATACGGGAGAGACGTGGTCTCGTGGGCCCGCTTTGAGGTTGTCTGGCCGGATTCAGTTCGGCCTTGGCCTTGCGCTGCCGCATCCGTCGGGGCCTAGGTTCTATGTGCAACCACGGAGAGGCTACCCGCTGCCCACCTGGTCGTCGAGCCGCGAGCCGAGGCTGCCTCGCCTGTTTGTCCGCCCGGACCCCTGTACCTCCGGAAGCTTGTCTCCCGCAGCGCAAGCCTCCGCCATCGCGGGGCTCCTCCGCCACGAAACGATCCCGTAGCTCGGCTCCGAAGTCGCGCCCACACCGCGCGTTCATCACGACTGACCGTCCGGGCTACACTCCGTCATACTTGATGTCGCCGGCACCGGCCGGATCGTAGCCCGGGAGGGCGGCGACGAGGTTGCGGAACCTCTCGCTCTGGGCCATCTCGCATACCCGGACCACCGTGCCGACGCCGAGGTCGCGAGCTCGGATAAGCAGGCCGTAGGCCTCCCTCGCCAACAGATGGAACCCGAGCCCGAGTTCCTCGGCCCAAGCACGCGAGGCCAGACCGACATCGGCTTCGCCCCGCGCGACGGCGCAAGCGACCTCGAGGTGCGAGGCGTAGATCCTGGAGCGACCCCCGACGGCACTCGCCTCGAGGCCCTCCGCCTCGAGTGCCTGGTCAAGGTATTGGCGCACTCCCGCCGAGGCTGGCCTGGACGCGATGCGTCCCTTCTCTAGGTCCCGGACCCGCGGGGGGCGCCCACGGCAGAGGAGGCCGACCTCACGGGTCACGAGGTGTAGGCGCGCGATGCGCTCCGCCCCGGCGTGGGTGGGGAAGCCTCCCGCGTGGCTACCGGCCGCGAGAACTTCGCCCGCGGTGAGAAGCCGGAACCCGGCCTCCTTGTCGGACTGTACGAGCCCAACTACGGTACCCGATTCCCGGAGGAGCTCGAGCAGGGCTAGCACCACGCGGTCCCCGTTGGATGCGATAAGCGGTGGGACGGAAGGGACCACGGCCGGAAGGGAGAAAGCGGAGCGAACGTCCGAGACGACGGGCTCGAGCGCCGTGCTCCGGCGCGACCAGGCGAGGACTTCGCGCTCGTCGAACCTCCACTCGGAGCCGACTCGCCGCGCTGGCAGCCCCTTCTTCAGGAGCCGGTATACGTGCTTCGGGTGGACGCGGAGCAGCTTAGCCACCTCCTGCGTCCTGAGGAGTGCGTGGGCGTTCATGGAAGGCCTCATGCTATTCGACCCCTGCGTCCATATCGTTGAACGTTGAACCCTTATGTTACATAATGTGGTATTTGCTTGTAGCCAATAGTTACTTCCCTGGAGAACATCCGATGCGCCGCCTGCTCTTCTCGCTCGTTCTCGTCCTCGCCCTACCCTGGGCCGCCCGCCCTGCCGAGTCGCGGTCGGTCGCCGTCGCGGTCGCCGCCAACATGAAGCCCGCCTTCGAGGAGATCGCGGCACGTTTCGAGGCGGCTCACCCCAAGGTGACGGTGAAGGCCACGTTTGGGGCCTCCGGCAACTTCTTTGCGCAGATCGGCAATGGGGCGCCGTTCGACCTGTTTCTCTCGGCCGATGTCGAATTCCCGGCCAAGGTGGTGGAGAGGGGCCTCGCCGACGGCAAGGCCTTCACTTACGCCTACGGCAAGCTCGTCGTATGGGTACCCAACAGTGCGAAGCTGGACCTAGAAGCGCGGGGTCTCGCTGCGCTTTCTGACCCCTCGGTGCAGAAGATCGCCATCGCCAACCCCGAGGTCGCTCCCTACGGCCGCGCCGCCCGAGCCGCCCTCGAGAACGCCGGCCTATACGAGTCGCTCAGGGACCGCATCGTCCAGGGCGAGAACGTCTCGCAGGCTGCGCAGTTCGTGCAGAGCGGCAACGCTCAAGCAGGTTTCATTCCCCTCGCGCTCGCGAAGACGCCGCCGCTCTCAGAGGAGGGGCGTGCCTGGCCGGTACCTACCTCCTTGTATGAGCGCATCGAGCAGGCTGGGGTCGTGATCAAGGGGACCAAGGAAGGCCCGCTGGCCCGGGAGTTGGCCGCCTTTATCAGGGGGCCGGGCGCAAGGGACATCCTCGAGCGTTATGGATACGACCTCCCCGCCAGGTGAGGTGCACGCCCGTGGACCTAGCGGCTCTGCAGCTCAGCGTCACCCTCTCGTCGCTGACGACCCTCGCGCTCCTCGGCCTCGGGCTCCCCCTCGCTCACTGGCTCACGACCACGCGCTGGCGCTGGAAGGTTCTGGTGGAGGCGGTGGTGGCGTTGCCGCTCGTACTTCCGCCGACCGTGCTGGGCTTTTACCTGCTCATCGCGTTCGGCCCCCGCTCTCCGCTGGGCCGTGCCTTCGTCTCCGCGACCGGCCACACGCTCGCCTTCAGCTTCGAGGGGCTGCTCGTGGGTTCCATCGTCTACAGCCTGCCCTTCGCGGTGCAGCCCTTCGCGGCGGCGATGTCGCGGGTGGACCCGCGGCTCGTGGAAGCCTCGTACACACTCGGCGAGTCGCGCCTGAGGACCTTCCGCCGGGTGACGCTGCCGCTGGCGCTCCCGGGGGTCGTTGCGGGCGCGGTTCTCTCCTTCGCGCATACGCTGGGCGAGTTCGGCGTCGTTCTCATGGTGGGAGGAAACTTGCCGGGGGCCACCCGGACGCTCTCCATCTCCATCTACGACGCGGTTGAGCAGCTCGACTACGCCACGGCCGGCCGCACCTCGCTCCTTTTGCTGGCCGTGTCGTTCTCGGTGCTCGTGCTCACCTACGCGCTCCAACGCCGGTCCCTGCTGGGCTGACATGGGCACACTGGCCTTCGATCTCGAGCGGAGGTACCTGCGCGGGCCCACGGTGCGTGCTGCACTCGAGGTTCCGCTGGGAGGACCCCCGGTGACTGTCCTCTTTGGCCCGTCCGGCTCGGGCAAGAGCACGGTCCTGCGTTGCTTGGCCGGGCTTGACGAGCCCGAATGGGGTTTCATCCGCTTCGGCGAGGAGGCGTGGTTCGGGCCCGGCGCCCGTCCGATCCCGCCCCAGCGGCGTGGGGTTGGGTTCCTCTTCCAGGAGTACGCGCTCTTCCCCCACCTCACGGTGGCGGAGAACATCGGCTATGGCCTCGCCCGCGCCGCAGCGCAGGAACGCGTGGCCCGCGTGGACGAGCTGGCGTCCATGCTGCAGCTATCCGCCCTGCTGGCACGCCGGCCGGACCGGCTCTCGGGTGGCCAGCGCCAACGGGTCGCCCTAGCGCGGGCGCTCGCGCCCCGGCCGCGGCTCCTCCTCCTCGACGAACCGCTCTCGGCCGTTGATGCGCCGACACGCGTCGAGCTGAGGGGCGAACTGCGCGCGCTGCTCGAGCGTGCCCGGATCCCCTCCATCGTCGTGACCCACGATCGTGTCGAGGCGCTGGCGCTGGGAGACCGTCTGGCCGTCTTGGCCGAGGGTGGGGTGCGCCAGGTGGGACCGGTGCACGAGGTCTTCAGCGCGCCGGCCGACCTGGTGGTAGCACGCGTCGTCGGCACCGAGAACGTGGCACCGGCTCGGCTCGTCGAAAGACGAGAGGGACTGGTGCTGGTGGATGTCGATGGCACGCGCCTGTGGGCCGTCGAACCGGACCGGCTCGACGGCGAAGCCTACGCCTGCATCCGCGCCGAGGACATCGTCCTCGAGCCCGCACCCACCGCGGCCACGAGCGCGCGCAACGAGCTCCTGGCGACGGTGCGAGCGGTGGCAGAGGAGGGCCCTCTCGTCCGCGTAACACTCGATTGTGGATTCCGTCTGGTCGCTCTCGTCACCCGCGCCAGCGCCGCCCGGCTCGCGCTCGCACCGGGGTCTCGCGTGGCCGCGCTGGTGAAGGCGCCTGCCATCCGCATCGTCCCGCGCCCGTCGTGAAGCCTAAAGTGAACTTATGCCCAAACGAGACGAGTGCCGCCCCGAGGCATTCCGCGCCGCGATCCCGCCTGCGATGCCGCCGCATTCCCGGCAAGGCCAGATGGCGTCCCCGGGAATCCTTCGCGCGTCGCGGCGGCGGCCTCAGCCCGTGCCACAAGGACCTCCTCGACCATGCTGGGCGATCCGAAATGTCTTTCCCGAGAAGTGCTCGAGAGATGATTAATAAGCCTAAGTGACCCGCGGCTGATATCTCGGCCCTCGAGAACAACTATCGCGCAGGGAATGCCTGCTCAGCGGTCCAGGTCCTAAGCCCTCGAGTAATCCGCCTTGCTGGCGTCGCACATTTCGAGGGGGGTAGCTGTCGTCCTGCCGAGTCCGGGCGCGAGTGACGCTCTTGTGGCCCGACCCTCGAAAGGAACAACACCGCCCAAGACGGGAACTCTATTCCTCACCTCGATCATCACCGGGATCGCTTGGATCAGGCTGTCCAAGCCGAACCGCGAGGAATTCATCGGCGAGGGCATAGGACTCAATGGCTAACAGCCTTGCGTTCACCGTGGGATGTTCCCCGGCCGAAAGCCGTCCGGTAACGATGGCCTGAAAGAGGGCTGCCGCTAGTTCATCTCGACTTGTCCACTCCGGTTCCGTTGCCATCGCGAAATCTCCTTTTCGTCTGACCCTCCAAATCCGGTTCACCACTGGCACCTGAACCCTAGCACCCTGTTCAAGGTCACTGGCAGCACCCCGAGGGATAGCATTGCCCTACCATGAGTGCGTCAGGCCACCAGGCGAAGCCGCTGTGCTGGACTCGTGAGTCGGCGCAACGTTCCGTCCTCCAACGCGATCCAGAGGCCCGCCCTTCGCGGCAGCGCTCAGCGGCATTTTTTGGAGCGGTGAACTCGTTCACTTGAGCCGCTTCCCACGCGCGCGTACCTCAAACGACCGAGTTCCACCCCGCCCGCTGGATGGCCTTTGGCAGCAACTTCTCGCCCGGTCCGGTCGGAACGGCACTCTGCGGTGTGACGGCGAGACCCTGGGTTCGCTCCTTCCTTTGCCCCCTAGGCGGTGGGGCGGTGTCGGCCCTTGGTTGGCTGCCCCTGCGCCCGGGAGCTTCCCCAAGCCCCGCGAGGTCGGCGGGTACACAGCGCGCCGCTGCTGGGCCCCGCAGATCGCCAGGCAGCCTTCGGGCTGGGTACCGGCCTATCTGGGGCACCCTCTCGACCGGAGGCCGCAGGGTGGCTGCGCTATAACTGCATGAGGTCGAAAGGGTCCTGGCGCTCACCGCGGAGCGCATAACCGATCCGCGATGGTCGCATTCGCCTGACAAGAGGGGCCACTAGGCGAGGCGGGTCGAACGCCCGCGAACCTATCCCGGCTCCACGGCTCTAGGGGAATTCGCCATGAGGCTTGCACCCCTTGTCTTGCTCGTCGTAGCCGGATGCGGAGGTTCGGACCCAGTCCGCGTGGTGAACCCGGTGAGATGTTCCTCGGAGAACTGCGTCGACGCTGCTCGACAAGTGATCTGTTGGGAAATTACGAGCGTCAGCTGCTGCAAGGGCGAGGACGGTGAGGAGTCCTGTGGCACTTCCGGAGAGTGGAGCACCTGTTCGGGTCCTCAAGCGCCCTTCAAGACCGTCGACCTCGGTCCATGCGCCCCCCGGTAGGGAGGCTCAAGAGACCTCGTCCCACCATGCCGCGTGAAGCACATCGGGTCAGGACTGACTCATGTTTCAACGGGCATAGGCGGCTTCCGCCCGACGCAGTTCGCTCACCTCGGTGCATGCGATGGGATACCATCGCGGAACCGGCAGCACATCGCTTTTCCCACCGCTCTGTTGAGCTCGCGACATGGGCGACGCGCGATCCAGGGACAGCCTCAACGCGCCTAGCGCAGCCGGCTCGCTCGAAGTGAGATTCGGAAAGCGGGCACCCTACCTTCGACGATGGCATGGAGGGCACCGAGGGCGCGCAATGACGGGTCTCGACGCGAGCGTGCCCGTCAGGGATCTGGGGCGAGAGCGGGCCTTGCCAGATCCGCTCAGGCTCGCCGGCCGGGGGGTCACTCAGCCGCGGGCGGCTCGGCATCCACGGCCGGAAACGGCCCGACGGGCATGCCTCACCATCTTGATTCTGGTTGCCGCTTTGCCGGCTCAGGCCCGTGACCCCTGGACGGCAGCCGACTCGGCGCTGGAGGCGGCCGGCGCCACGCTTCAGCTTCTCGACTGGTCGCAGTCGCTCTACCTCGCCCATGGAGGACCGATCGCTCACGGCCATGAGGGACAGGAATCCAATCCCGTGCTGGGGTCCCACCCTTCCTACGCGGAAGTAAACGCATATTTCGCCGCCACGCTCGCCGGCCACCTGGCCATCGCTTACGTGCTCCCCCGGCCTTGGCGCACCCTATGGCAGGTCCTCCTTATCGGGGTGGAGGGCGACTCGGTGGTGCACAACATGAACATCGGGGCGCGGGTCGCCCTGCCCTGATCCGCCGCGTCGTGCAAACTGCTACGCACTCGGTTGTCAAGCCGGGTGAGATCAGGCAGACGGCAGCTTGCTGTGCTGATCCGACTTCACCCACAGTATTGGCGCGACGCCACCTGACCCGTGTGGTGGACCGAGGCAGGTCGTTCGTCAAACCCTGCGCGTGACGCAGCAGGCTTGACGGTCGAGCGCACTGGCCGCGCGGTCCCTCGCCAGACAGGGAGGCGGACTGGCCCCCGCGAGCAGGCCCCTAGGGCGCGCTCTCCTCTCCCGTCGCACTGCTGCCAGCCAGGGCTTGGCACCTCAAAGCAGGCACCCTACCTAGAGATGCGATGGTCAATGTCCGATCCCTCCTAGCGGCCCTCCTGCTCGGTGCCCTCGGTGGCGCGCTTCTTGCGCTCTGGTCCGCCGTCGAGCAGGCGAGAGGCGAGCCCGGGGAGAGCGCGGACAGCTGGATGTCAAATGCGGGGAAGGTGCTGAACCCCGAGCGGCTCCTCCGCGGAGTTCTTTCTCCCAACGGCTTCGTGAATGGGTCCCTTCTTCCAAAAGGAATGCCGGCCACACAACGTGATCGCCAGCACCGTGACGGCACGTCATGATGGACGGTGCCCTCGCTGAGGCGACTCCCCACTTCGACTCGGACGGGGAGAAACGCACGCTGCGCTCGTGTCTCGCCTGAGGGAGACAGAGCCCTGCGGGCTAGTTCAGCTCGTGAGAGTTGCGGCAGGCAAGAGCCGATTGCTCCGGAAAGTTTCGGGCACAGAGGACCCTGTGCCCTGACGGTTGGAATCACGTTGCGTCCAGATCCGGCGCGGTTGTTGTCGGTCCGGCGCGGAGCGGCACACGAGACGATGATCTCAATCGGCCCTCCATCCGTCACGGCGCCCCGAGGCGAGAGAGCGAGGCAGGGGGCGGGATGCAACGAACAGGGAGCGATCGTCGCTGAGCCTCCTTGCGACGAAGGCGTGACCCAAAGTACTCAAGTTCGCAGTACGCTTGCTTCTGCTCTCTAAGCCGCCCAAGGGAGCCATTCGCAGGGGAGGAGACAAAGGCACCTGCCTCCTTTCCCCGGACCACCGCGCACCACCTCTCGCGATCCTTTGCGTGCCCGGCAGGAGCCCGCGGCCCCAGAGCCTCTGTCCCGCTCTTCCTTTTCCGCGAAGACAAGCGACCCGAGCATGGCGACGCCGAGAAGGAGAGGACGGCCACGGCAAGAGAAATCCGCACACGCGTTGCTTTGGCCAGGATGAACCGAGCGTCGGGAGGCCAAAGCCGGTCGTCTATCCCTCGTGGCAATCCGAGGCCGATGGCCGATCGCATTCCCTGGCGACCGCTCGAAGCGAAGGGAGCGGCTGAATCGGTGCACCGTTGACGCCGCCCTGGGCAGCGGGAGCACCTCAGTCCCAATCGGACTCAGCGTCCACCACCGGGCAGCGGCCATTGCGCCTGAAGCAGTCCCGGCATTCCGATCGCGTCACCCCACATCCACGGTGCGTGAAAGTGAAGAGGACCGCGCTCACGAGCAGCAGGGTGGCTCGGAGGCCCTGCGCGAGCGCCAATCCCTTCAGGCCTGTCATCATGGCGGCACTATACGGACTCTCGTGCGGATTGGAAAAGAGCGTAGCGCGCATAAGTCAAAACCCTTTTACTCGGCCTCGAGCTCATGGCACCGGTTCGAATCCGGCCTCCCGGAAGCGCTCTTGCACAGGTGAAGTACGGAGGAAGCCCAGGAAATCGTGAGCCGCTCGCGGGTGAGCCGCCGACGCGAGGATGACTCCCGAGTAGGTCGTTTCGGCTTGCAGTGGGGCGGGGTAGGGGCCGATGAGCCTGACCTCTGGGACCGCCAGGATCTCGCTAATCTGGGTGAATCCGAGGGCGCGCGCACGCGATGAGGCGAGGAGGCGCATGGCCTCCTTGCCTCCCCTGGCGATGTGGGCCTTTTGTCGCACCGCCTCGCCAACACCCAGGCTATCGGCCACCTTGACGACGTAAGCTCCGGCCGTCGCCATGGCCGGGTCAGGGAAATAGATCTCCTCCGTCATCAACAGAGACCGCCTCAACTCGTCGAGAGAACTCACGGCGGGAGCCGGCTCGCCGAGGCGGACGGCGATGCCTCCTCCGACGCGACCCAGATCGACGCGCGAGCCGGGTTGGAGAAGGGACTTCGAGCCGAGTTGCTCGATGACGGCGGGAGTGACGATGGCGAGGTCGGCCGCCACACCCGAGAGGATGCGGTCCCGCAGCAGTCCGACCGCGCCATAGCTGAGTCTCACCGCGCAATTGGTCTCTGCTTCGAATTTTGACACGACCTGGCCGAGGGTCGACTCGGTCGCCCCTGCCGCCATGACCACAAGTTCGTCAGTCTGCGCGGGATGCGCTCGGGCGGGCAAGGCCATCTCCAAGATCATTGCAGTGAGCCACCTGACTCGCTCGTGCGGGTTTCGAGATCGCCCGAGCGCACACCGGGAGAGCTAACGCGGTCCCACCTGCATTGCAGGAGCCTGGATGGATCTTGCGCCCTTTCGTGAACACGGCGCTCGGATCCGAAGAAACCCGAAGGGGAACGTCAGCAGGCCGGGACCCGCTCGGGCGAACCGATCGTAGGCCGCAAAGGCTCGCCTAACCCGACCGCCAACCTGAAGAGAACCACGCGTAGGCAGCGAGGCCCATGACCAGGGCCAGGGCCGCCGCCAGCGTCGCCCATGCCAATCCCCTCCTGCGTGGGGCGGCCGTGGGGGCCGCTACTTTGGGTGAGATCGCCGACTCACTCGCGAGGCCCCTCGCCTCGAGCAGGCCGGTGAGGAGATCGCGGGCGCGCACGCGGCCACCAAGGCGATTCGCCAGAAGCTGGAGTTCGTGAGCGAGCGCCCCGGCGGTGAGCCAACGCCGTTGCGGATCGCGGGCCATGCAGCGCTCGATCGCTCGAGCCAGGCGTCGCGGGAAACCGGGCACCAGGGCTCGGATCGCCGTGAAGCGGCCGCGGCACACCGCGGCCACGACCTCGCTGTGGCCATCGCCTTCGAAAGGACGACGACCGGTGCACATCTCATAGAGGGCGACGCCAAGGGACCAGATGTCGCTGGCGGCGGTGGCTGGACTGCCTCCCAGTACCTCGGGCGCGAGGTAGGCGAGCGTCCCCACCACCACTCCGGTCTTGGTGAGGCTCGTCGAGACCGAGTCCTTGGCCACTCCAAAGTCGAGAAGCTTGACCTCACCCTCGCGCGAGACCATGACGTTGGAAGGCTTCACGTCGCGGTGCACCAGGGCACGGGCGTGAGCGCAGTCGAGCGCATCAGCCACCCTGGCACCCACGACGGCAACACACGCCGGAGGAAGCGGCCCACCGCTCTCGAGGATCCGGTAGATGTCGGAACCGTGGACAAATTCGGTGACGAGGTAGAAGGCCTCGTCCTTCTCGACGAGATCGTAGACCGCCACGATCCCGGGATGGTGGATCTGGGCGTAGGCACGGCCCTCGCGCTGAAACCGTTCGACGAGCTCCCGGTTCTTGGCTTGGGTCGCGTCGAGGGCTTTCACCGCGACCCGCCGGTCCAGCGCCTCCTGGTAGGCCTCGTACACGATACCCATTCCACCGCGACCGATCTCGCGGACGATGCGGCTCGTGCCGACCTTGCGGACCGCCATCGTGGGAGATTCGGACACTGTGCATCGACCCGCAAGGGGGCTCGTGTGGGCCCCGAGAACCCTTGGAAGGCCCTTATGCGCCATGTCTCCGGGCACCGCTCGAGGTTGGCCATAACACCGGCGGAGGGGGACGGGGACGCGGGGTGAGCTCTTTCAACAAACCTCGCAATGACGGGCAGTTACTCGCATGCCATCGCGGTTCTGGTCGGTCGAGCCACTCTCCGTGACCTCGGTGGACGATTCGCTCTCTTTCAAAATTGCCTCCGGGTGAAGCGCGATTCCGCCAGCCTCCCGATTGTGTGACCGAGACCGGCCCCGGCCTTGGCCTTGCTAGGAGAAGGTCCCTTCGTGAACTCTACCCGCCGTGCCTGCGCGCAGGACGACCTGTTCTTTCGTGGGCGCTGGACCGGCAGCCCCCTCCGTCGCGGCGAACTCCGTCATCCACGCCGCTCCTCCGCGGCGAGCGGCTCCAAGGACGCCGGGAAAAGGAATGCAGGCGCGCCGTTCGACCTTCCGGTGCCGACCAGCCGATGCTCGTCGGCGGGGAGCAATGAGGCCAGGAGGACCCACCCGCACGAGGGCGTGATCCTGCGCCCAGGTGGTCATTTATCTGACAACAAGGGTCTTCGGCATACACTGCTTCGCCTACGGCGGCCGGCGGTCGCCCCAGCGGAGGAAATCACATCCATGTCCCATCGAGACCACCACGAGACGCTGCTCGGCCGGAAGCGCTTGCGCCTTCTCGTCGCCTTGCTCGCGGGCAGCACCGCATTCTTACTGCCAGTGAAATCGCTCGCCTTCTGGAACGTGGAGGTCGGCGACACCGTGCCGGATCGTCAGTTGCTGACCCTCGACGGATCGCGCCAGTCTTTGCTCGGCCATGGCCAGGCCACCGTCTTCGTCCTGTGCCGCCCGCAGCACGACCGCTCGCTGCAGACGCTGCGAGAACTCGCCCAGCTGGAGAGGGCGTTCGCCGGCAAGCCCGTACGCTTCGTGGCGGTGACTCCCGACTCCTACGACCCGAAGGCGGTGCGGTCCATGATGAGGCAGGCTGGAGTGCGCATGGAAGTTCTGGTGGACAAGGACGATGCGCTGGCGGGGGCCCTCGGCGTGGACACCCGGCCCGCGGTAGCCGTTGCCGACGAGGCACACCACCTCGCCGCCTACCAGCACTATCTCAGCGTCAACATGGGCGCCACCCTTCAGCTCCAGATCCAAGACGTGCTTGATCGACAGCGTGGCCTCGCTGGACGGGAACCGTCCAAGAGGCCGAGCGACGACCGGGCGCGCACCGCGGTCGCCTCCTCCGCACGCTGACCGCGATGGCTCCTTCGCTCTCCTGCAGGCGGGGCCGCGGCGACCGCGCCATCCCGGTCTTTCAGGGCGCCACGTCCTTGCGTGGCCCGCGGGCGGCGTAGGCGCCAGGTCCGGAGATCGCGAGGGCCACGGTCGCGCCGAGGAGCGCCAGCGGATACTCGAAGCCGGTCGGACTAAAGAAGCCGTTCCTGAGGTGAACGAGCAGGATCGCGCCGAGCATGTCGATGGCGAGGCCGAGAGCGGCCAGACGCGTGAGCAATCCCACGATGAGCGCGAGCCCGCCGAGGAGTTCCACCAAGGCCACGAGCGGCCCGGTCACCCCCGGCACGGGTATCCCCATCTTGCCAAAGGCACCGATCACACCTGCAAAGCCATAGATGAAGACTTTTTGAGCGCCGTGGACGAAAAAGATAAGACCGACCACCACTCGGAGCACCGAGAGTCCGAGTGACGGCCTGGCAACGGCGCCGGCAGGAGCGCTGGCTGTGGCCATGGATGTTCACGGGTCGGCCGAGACCTCACGCCTCGCCTTACCGCCCGCCTCCACCATGCACCATAGGTCCGTTTACCCCCGGTTGTCCGGGCTGAGGTGAGCTCACTCTCCAACTGGGATGAGCCCCCTTCGGTGGCGCCCTACGCGGGGACGCTGCGCCGCGAAAGTGCGCCACACGCCTTCCGTCAGAGAACCGCTCCGCTCCGGCGTTAGACTGGGCGCCGGAGGCGATGACCGTGGCCGCGAAAAAAAGGACCCGCAGCCGTAAGGCCCGGGTCGAGTGCCGGATCGTGGGATTCGACCGTTCCATCTTCGCGAAGTCCGAGATCGAAGGGAGGACCCTGGCTTGGCGGTGCCGCTTCTGTAACCGGGTCTTCGTGGGCAACCCGGAGGGCAACGGCACCGGCTTCTCACACGATTGCTCTGTGAGTGAGCATCTGTTCGCCGAGACGAGGACCGAGGATGACAGCGGTGACCTCGGCGATGCATAGGAGTTGAAACACCATGTAAGTCGAAGGCTGCGTCGAGGCTCCGAGCGGGCGCCTCAGCCGAAGCGAACCCAACCTGCGCGCGGAGCGAGGGCGCGGAGCGCCAACCCGCAGGCCCCCATAGCGGCCTGCTTCGTGCCGAGGTCTGCGACCTCATCCCACGCGCGAAGCTGCCCGCGGCGTTTGGCCGTGCTGCCCAAAAGGGAGACGCCCCCTTCGAGAGGTGGCGACGCATCGCTGCCAAGTGTCAGAAGCCGTAAGTCTGCGTTAGGCCCCTCATGAGAACGTCCGAGAGAAGATTGGTTGCGGCGTGGTGGGCGCTCCGGATCGTGCTCGGGGGCGGCGTGTTCATCGCGGGTCTCGACAAGTTCTTCAACGTCATCACGACGTGGTCCATGTACCTCAGCCCGCTCGCCGAGCGCCTGCTCCCTGTGGATGGAAAGGCCTTTCTCCGGGCAGCCGGGGTGCTCGAGATGGCGCTCGGACTGGGCGTGCTCGCGCGCTTCACGCGCTTCACGAGCTACCTGCTGGCGGCCTGGTTGTTCGCCATCGCCGTCAACCTCGCTCTCACCGGAAACTTCTGGGATCTGTGCCTTCGCGACCTGGAGATCGCGACCTCGGCTTTTGTGCTCGCCCGCCTGACCGAGTGGCGGCGGGCAGCGCTGGACGGGGCGTTCGAGTCGGGGGAACGAGGCGACCACGAAGCAGCTCGAAGGCTTGCGGGCGAGCATCCTGCTCGCCCGGCGTAAGGAGGAACCACATGAGAAGGATCCTGCTTGGTGTACTCGCCGCCACCCTCGTCCTGCCCTTCGCGGCGTTGGCCGAGAGCTGGCAGAACGTTCCCCTCGTCGACCAAATGTGCAGCACGAAGATGAAGGCCAATCCGGATGGTCACCCGGTCTCCTGCGCTCTCAAGTGCGCGAGCAGCGGCTATGGCATCTTCACCAGCTCCGGTGACTTCCTAAAACTGGACGCCGCCGGAAATGAGAAGGCGTTGGCAGCCCTCAAGGCCACGAAGAAGAAGGATCACATCCGCGCCAACGTGTCGGGTGACCTCAAGGGCGATACCATCCAGGTGGCGTCGCTCTCGATCCCGGACTGAAGGTCTTCCAGAGCGCCAACCGGCTGTGGCGGCTGCGCACGCCCTGCCTCGCACGGCGCGTCATTTTTCGGTGCCACTGCAACGCCCGCGAGCCTGGTGACCTCCCGTCAATTCGGGTGTCGCCTTTCACGACACGCGGGATGAGGCGGGCCGGCACACCTACCGCTTGAGTGTGATTCGAGGAGGCGGGGCTGGGGCTTCGTCTTTCGGCCGGAACGGGCCGAAGACGAGCCAGGCCGCAACGATGGCCAGGACCAGCACGAGTGCCATGAGGACCCGCTCCTTCATCATCCGGTGAGAAGACCAGACTTCCGGGTTGGATCGGTACGCGGCAAACGGTCGCGCCACGGCCTCTCTCGAGGGATGCACGGGTCCATCCGGCTGAGGCCCTGCCTCTCCTCCATGACCCGTCCGGACCGTGAAATGCGGCTATCGCATCCTCTCCCTCACGGGAGCGGGCACTCGCACACGGCACACGCGCTAGCCCGCCTCCGCGTCAAAGCGCCTACCGTGGAAGCGCTCCGAAGTGCCCTCACCGGCGGAGGGCCCTTGAGATCCCGCGGGGGTCCCTGGCCAGATGGGGCGGCAGAATCGGCGTCCGTGCAGTATTCCGTTTGAGCCATGAAGTGGGCTTCGGCGCTCTCGAGGGCTCCGTCCGCAGACAGGGCGTTCCAGCAGGCGGCCCAAGGGGTGGAGGAGCAGCTCGGCGGCGAGCGGCCACAGCTCCTGCTAGCCTTCGCCTCTCCTCATCACGTCGGCGCCTGTGCGCGGATGAGTTCACTCGCTCAGCAGCTCTTTCCCGAGGCGGTTTTCGCCGGCTGCACGGGCCTCGGCGTTATCGGCAACGCCCACGAAGCGGAGGAGGGTCCTGCCCTCTCGCTCAACGGTGCGGTGCTCCCCCGCGTCGAGATCGTGGGCCGCCACTTCGTGATGAGCTCCCTGCCTCCCCACGATGACGTTGGGATCTGGCATGAGCGCGTCGGTGTCCTCCCACGCGCGCACCCCAAACTCATGGTGCTCGCCGATCCGTTCACCATCGATGCACCGGAGCTCGTCGCCGGGCTCGACCGCGCCTACCCAGGAACCGAGAAGTTCGGCGGCCTGGCGAGCGGAGGTGCGGGAGCCGGCGAGCAGCGGCTCCTGCTCGGGAACGCCATCCATCGCGCTGGGGCCATCACCGTGGCGTTCTCGGGCGATCTGCAGGTCGAGACGCTCATCGCCCAGGGCTGCCGGCCCATCGGGCCCCCCATGATCGTCACCCGCGCTCGGGAGGGGATCGTGCTCGAACTCGACGAGGGGCCACCCCTGAACGTCCTCAGCGAGATCTACAGCTCGCTCGACGCCCGCGACCGCGAACTCGTGCAGCACTCGCTCTTCCTCGGGATTGAGATGCGGCAGGACAAGGTCCAGTTCGAAGCAGGCGAGCTGCTCGTGCGCAACATCGTCGGCGTGGACCAGGAGAGCGGAGCCCTAGCCGTAGGCGCGTCCGTCCATCCCATGCAGGTCATCCAGTTTGTCCTCCGGGACGCGCACGCCGCGGAGCAAGACCTGCGGCAGCTCCTCGAGCAGCGCCGACTCGCCCAAGCTGCTCGCCCGGCCGGTGCCCTCCTTTTTTCGTGTACCGGCCGAGGCAGCGGCCTGTTCGGTCACCCCGATCATGACACCGAGTTGTTCCAGGAGAAACTGGGACCCGTTCCGCTGGGGGGCTTTTTCTGCAACGGGGAGATCGGTCCGGTGGGGGGCAGCACCTTCCTTCACGGGTACACGAGTGCCTTCGCGTTGTTCCGTGCGGGATAACCCATCACCGGTCCGACCCGAACCCGCTCCATGCGCAGTCACCTGGTCCTTGCTCCTCGTCCACACGAGCAGCTGGCGGGGCGCCCGAGGTCGCCGGCACCACCGACGCGAGGTTGCCTTGGAGTGCGTCTGACGCGGCGGCAGCGGTGGAAGCGAACGAGGGCGCCGTGCGGCCGCGGCGCTGCGTCCGGTGGAAACCCGCCTCCGGAGCGGTTGAGCGAAGGGCCCCTCCCAGGATCGGCGATGGAGTGACCCGCTCCATCGCGTTTCGAGCGTTCGACTCACGGTCTCACGAACTCGGGCCCTGCCCCCGAGCACACGCCGACGGAGACCCAGCATGCGTGGAAAGAAGACCGGACGTTAGAATAGCCGTGGCCGGAGGAAGACTCGTGAAACTTGAACGTGGTTGGACGAAGGTCGACGCTCCGAAAGGAAAGCTACCGGCCTACCTTACGCGCCCCGCAGCAGCGAAGCTGCCCTTGCCCGGGGTCGTCGTCATCCAGGAAGCCTGGGGCGTCGACGAGCACATCGAGGACGTAGCCGACCGTCTGGCGACGGCGGGCTACGTGGCCATCGCACCGGACCTCTACGCCCGTGGGGGTGAGCGCCCCCCGGCCATGTCGAAACAGAGGATGGCCGCCACCAAACACTTTGTGGACGAGGCGGGCCCCGCAGTCTTCCGCGATGCCATGGCGCGCGAGACGGCGCTCTCCGGGAAACCCGAGGCGGAGCGCGCCGTCCTCGCCGAGTCGTTGGCCCTCGTGTCGGCGGTCCTGGGTCAATCGGACACGCTCGTAGACCTAGCTCAGGCCGCACTCGACTATCTACGCGCGGGGCCGTCTCGAGGTCACCGGGTGGGGGCGGTCGGTTTCTGCATGGGGGGGGGCCTCATCGGCTTGCTCGCGGTGACCGATGCCCACCTCTCCGCTGCGGCGGCCTTCTACGGGATGCCGCCGCCATCCGACAGGCTCCCCGCACTGACGGCCGCCTTTGTGGGGTTTTACGGAGGGCCCGGAAAGGATCCGCGCATCACCTCCACCATCCCCGCCTTCGAGCGCGCCGCCGGCCAGGCAGGCAAGCGGGTGGAATGTCACGTGTACGGCGACGCTCCTCACGCGTTCATGAACGACACCCGCCCCTCCTACCACGTGGCCGCTGCGCGCGACGCATGGGCGCGCATGCTCGGGCTGTTCGCCAGCGAACTTTCCTGACTCCGGTGCGGAAAGTGGCCATCGAGGTCGACGGGTTCAGGCAACGTGCTTTGCCAGGACGGCCATCCAGCCGGGCAGGTGCTCGATGGAGAAGACGCCACTCCGTCGCGCCTCAAACGGGCGGCGGCGACGCGGCGGCACCGCGCCGCGCCCGGCTGCCTCACTTGGCGAGCTCCCAGCCAGCCGTCAACTCACCGTGATCACGTACGAAACATGCCTCGCATAGACCGTGAGTGACTGGGCCGAGGAGGTCGGACGGAGGGTTCGCGAGAAGCTCCCAGCGACCGGGGTCCTCGTAGTTCCGGTACGCCCCACACGAAAAACAGCGGTGGACGAAGCCGTATCGATCGACGTAGGGGCTACCCCGCTTCGACATGAGCGCGGCAAACTGTAGCCCCGGGACCCTCACTCCTGTTCCGCTCGTAAGGGATGGGTAGCCCGGGCCCCCAAAACACATGCAGTTCGCAGGACACCCACCCGCTTGTCCACCGCTCTTCTCACAGCCAGGCGGGAGCCAGGCCCTCCGCGACAGGCTTCCGGTGACTGCGGGGGACAGTCCTCGCATCCACGAAACCGGCCCTCCTCTAGAGCGAGGCCCCCAGGGCGCCCGGGGTGCACAAAGGGCGCGAAAGGCGGCCGTGTCCTGATCCGGATCAAGCCCTGCGCGCCACCGCGCGAGTTCCAGGACGGTCCCCGCCTGAAGGCTCGTCCCGCATTCCCACCGAGCTACCGCAAGGACCTGCACGCCGGCGTTTAGCTTGACTTCTCGCGGATGTTCCTGCGTGATGCCGACGATCACACACGATCACAGTCAGGCGCGCGGAGGCCCAGCGATGATGACGTCGAGAGAGCGACTCGGCCGCGTCCTCAAGCACCAATCGCCCGATCGCATCCCGGTCGATTTCGGCTCCACCGCAGTCACCGGCATTCACGTACGGATGGTCGAGAAGCTGCGCCGTCACTACGGTCTGCCCGACGTGCCGGTGAAGGTCATCGAGCCCTACCAGATGTTGGGTGAGGTGGATGAAGCGCTGGCCGACGCCATGGGAATCGACGTGGTCGGGATCCCGGCGCGCAAGACGCTCTTCGGCTTCGAGAACCGTGACTGGCGGGAATTTCGCCTGTTCTGGGGTCAGACCGTCCTCGTGCCGAAAGGCTTTGCCACGACCGTCGACGCCAACGGCGACCTGCTCATCTATCCCGAGGGTGATCTGACAGCGCAGCCGAGCGGCCGCATGCCGAGGACCGGCTTCTTCTTCGATACCATCGTTCGCCAGGAACCGGTCGACGAGGCCAAGCTCGACCCGCTCGACAACGCCGAGGAGTTCACCCCGTTCTCGCAGGAGGACCTCGAATACTGGCAGACCGAGATCGAACGGCAGCGGGAATCGGACCGCGCCCTCATCGTGAACATCGGAGGCACCGCCTTCGGCGACATCGCCCTCGTGCCCGGGCCGTGGATGAAGCGGCCGCGCGGGGTACGCGACATCGCCGAATGGTACATGACCACTCTCACCCGACCGGCTTACGTGCACGCCATTTTCGAGAAGCAGGCGGCGGTCGCGCTCGAGAATCTCGAGATGATCCACGGCATCATCGGCGACACCGCGCAGGCAGTGTTCATCTGCGGCACCGATTTCGGAACGCAGGACTCACAGTTCTGCTCGGCCGAGACCTTCCACGAGCTCTACTACCCCTATTACCGCAAGGTGAATGACTACATTCACCATCACACGAGCTGGAAGACGTTCAAGCACTCCTGCGGCGCTATCGACCCGCTCATCCCGAGCCTCATCGAGGCGGGCTTCGACATCCTGAACCCGGTCCAGGTGAACGCCTCGGGGATGGACCCGAGGAAGCTCAAGGAGAAGTACGGCGACCAGATCGTCTTCTGGGGGGGCGGAGTGGACACCCAGCGCGTCCTGCCCTTCGCTACGCCCCAGGAGGTCGAAGCCCACGTGCTCAGGCAGTGCGAGATCCTCGGCCGGGGCGGCGGCTTCGTCTTCAACGCCGTCCACAATGTGCAGGCCAACGTGCCCGTGGAGAACGTCGCCGCCATGATGGGCGCCGTCAAAAAGTTCAACGGTATCGTGTGAAGGGGAGAACCATGAGCGACCTTTTGGATCGGCTGTCTGTCTGCATCGAACTGGGCAAGGCCAATCAGAGCTCGCCCTTTCCCCCCAAGCTCAAGGGTCAGCCGGGAGCCGACGAACTCTGCCGCGAAGCCCTGTCGGCCGGCGTCGGGCCGAGCGAGATCTTGAACGAGGCCCTCATCGCCGGCATGGCCCGCATCGGGGAGCGCTTCAGCCAAGGCAAGGCCTTCGTCCCGGAAATGCTGCTCGCGGCACGGGCGATGACCGCTGCCATGGCGCACCTGCGCCCGTTCTTCGCCTCGGGCCAGGTGAAGCGCAAGGGTGTCTTCATCATCGGCACCGTGGCGGGTGACCTCCACGATATCGGCAAGAACATCGTCGCCATGATGATCGAGGGCGCCGGGTGGGAGGTCGTCGACCTCGGGGTGGACGTCAGGGCCGAGCGTTTCATCGAACAGATCGACAAACACCCTAAGTGCGTTGTGGGCCTTTCGGCCCTTCTCACCACCACCATGGTCAACATGGAGAAGATCGTGGCTGAGATCAAGGCCAAGTACCCGGCCAATCCGGTCTTCGTGGGTGGAGCTCCGGTGAACCACGACTTCTGCAAGCGCATCGGCGCGAACTTCTACTCCCCCGACCCGCAGGGCGCAGTGGAGCACCTGCGATCGATCGCTGCGTGAATACGCTTCCCCGCCGGTCACGCCCGCCGCGCCGCGCCTCCCCCGTCACCTTGGCCGCGCCCCGGGCCGACCTCGCCGTCCGGGGTGCCCTCTTGCCAAACTCGCCTCGCCCGTCGAGCTCCGGAGCACCCCGGCTGCCAGCGCAGCCGGCACACCCGGAGGTGAACCCCACGGAACCGGCGGCCATCCCCGCCCAGGCCTTCGATCGCCTCCATCTGCGGGTCCGTTTCGCGGAGGTACGCCCGGCTGCCGCCGCCGTCGGAACCGCCCTCGGCTATCCGGGGGGGGAGATGCCCGAGCCGGTGCTCCGCGCCGTTGAGCAGATGCTGGAACTGGCGGAGTCGCTTGGGTCGATCGCGGGTGGGTACGTGCTCTACCCGGAGGTGGCCGTCGACGGCGCGAGGCACTGCCTCGAGGTGCGAGGCCTCACCTTTCGGGTTGGGAAGGCCGTCTGTGGCCAGCTCGCCCGCGCTGAGGGTCTCGCCGTCTTTTTGTGTACCTGCGGGCGCGGGATCGAACAAGCGGCGCACAAGCTGGCCTCCTCGGGCGACCTGTTCACTGCCTTCATCGCCGACACCTTGGGCTCCATGGTCGTCGAACTCGCCATGGACCGGCTCGAGCGGGTCCTCGCCCGCAGCATGGCGGAGCGCGGGCTCGCCATCACCAACCGCTGTAGCCCCGGCTACTGCGGCTGGCACGTCTCCGAACAGCAAAAGCTCTTCCGGCTGCTCCCGCGAGGTTACTGCGGCGTGAGCCTCACCGACACCTCGCTCATGCAGCCCATCAAGACGGTGAGCGGCTTCATCGGAACCGGGCGCCAGGTCCGCCGTACCCCGTACACCTGCCACCTGTGCGATCTCAAGGATTGCTGCTTGTACCGCCGACTTCACCAAGGGTCGCTGGTGGCGAGCGGGGTCGAGCATGGCTGACCGGACGCGCCAGAGCGCGATGGGCCTGCACCGGCAGGGGCGAGGGGCCGGGGGCGCGGTGAGGCCGGCGGCAGGGCGGACCGGCAGGCCGGCCGACCTGTTCCGCGTCGACCCCGATTGCGAGACCCCCAAGTACCAGCAGGTGGTCGAGCGCGTGATTTCGGCCTTGCAGCGGGGAGGGCTTCGGCGCGGGTCCCGCCTACCTTCCATCAACGAAGCCTGCCGTCACTCGTCCCTCTCGCGCGCGACTGTGGTGAGGGCCTACCGCGAACTGCGCGAGAAGCGGATGGTGTCGGCCGTCCACGGGAAGGGGTTCTTCCTGCGCCCGCAGAGGGCCGGCCGCCGGCTGCGCATTTTCGTGCTCTTCGACACCCTCAACGCCTACAAGGAGAAGGTCTACGCCGGCCTCGTCGACACCATCTCGGGGCGAGCCGATCTCGCCTTCTGGTTTCACCACTTCAACGTCGGCCTCTTCGAGAGGTTGGTCCACGACGCCCTCGGAAAGTACGACCGCTACCTAGTGATGCCCTTTCCGGCCCCGGCGGTGGAACAGGCGCTCTCGAGTCTGGAGCCAGACCGGCTCCTGCTCCTCGACATCTTCGCCGGCCTCTCGCGCCGCTGTGCCTACATCGTGCAGGATTTCGACGCCGAGCTCTCCCGGGCCCTGGCGGGCGGGCTCGACCGGCTGCGCCGCTATCGCCGCTTCGTGTTGGTCTTCCCTCCCGACCGCCACCACCCGGAGGAGATCCCGGGAGCCTTCCGCCGCTTCGGGCAGGCACATGGCCTCGAATGTGCGGTCATCCCCAAGCTGACCGAGGCGCTCATCCGAGGCGGCCAAGCCTATCTCGTCATCGAGGACGACGACCTCGTGAGCCTCGTCAAGTACTGTCAACGCACTGGGCAGGGCTTGGGCCGGGACCTGGGAGTCATTTCCTACAACGACACACCGCTCAAGGAGGTGGTGGCGGGAGGCATCTCGGTCGTCTCCATCGACTTCTACCGACTCGGCGTCCGCGCCGCCGAGCACGTCCTGAGGCCGAGGATGCTCCAGGAAACCCGCCAGACCCGTCTCATCCTGCGCGGCTCGCTCTAGTTCGTCGTCGCCGCAGCCGATGTCGATCCCGTCGCACACGCTCAAAGGAGAAACACCCATGAAAAGGACCGCTCTGGCGTTGTTGGTCGTGTCATCGGCGCTCTGGGGATTGTCCACCCAGGCTGCTCCGGCGAAGGTTCCCGCCTCCAAGGACCAGCTCTACATCGAGGTGTCGGCCCTCGGTAACCTCGACTATTTCTACGACCACAAGATGGGCATGGAGATGGTCGGCAAGGAACTCGGCGTGCGCACCGAATACGTTGGCCCCGCCGAGTACGACATGAACGCGATGGTAGCTGCTCTCGAGCAGTCCATCGCCAAGAAGCCGCAGGGTCTGGTGGTGGTGGGGTTCGAGCCCTCGCTCAACTCGGTGGTCGACAAGGCCGTGAGTCAGGGCATCCCGGTCGTCACCGTCGACGCCGATCTCCCCGGCTCCAAGCGCATGGCCTTCGTCGGCACCGGCAACTTCAACGCGGGCGTGGTGGGCGGGACCAAGCTTGCGGCCCTGGTCGGAGGCAAGGGCAAGGTGGCCATCATGCTGAAGCCGGGCCAGTCGAACCTCGAGGAACGGGTGGCAGGCTACAAGTCGGCCCTCTCCAAGTTCAAGGACATCCAGATCGTGCAGCTCGTCGACACGCAGAGTGACCCGGTGGTCGCGGCCCAGGCCGCCGCCGCCCTGCTGCAGAAGTACCCTGACCTCGCCGGCATCGCCTGTGTGGAGGCGGCCGGCGGCTCCGGAGCCGCCACCGCGGTGCGCGAGGCCAAGAAGGTCGGCCAGGTGAAGATCATCGCCATGGATCGCGGCAACGAGGTGCTCGACGGGATCAAGGAGGGTGTCATCTCGGCCTCGGTCGCCCAGCAAACCGCCCTCATGCCCTACTACGCGGTCGAGATCCTCTACAACCTCGCCAACTCCAAGGTGGCCATCACCTCCGACAACAAGACGGCAGGGGTGCTCGGGGTACCCGCGGTGGTCGACACGGGCGCCATCATCATCGACTCCTCCAACTACAAGTACTTCAAGCGCTAACCTCAATCTTGGGGGAGGCGGTGGGCCGTGGCCTCTCGCCTCCCCTGAAGGGCTCTCGCCGTGGCCGAGTTCGTCCTCGAAGCACGCGACATCGTGAAGACCTTCCCGGGCGTGCGCGCCCTCGATGGCGTCCATCTCCGCGTGCGCCGGGGCGAGACCCATGCCGTGGTGGGCGAGAACGGAGCCGGCAAGAGCACGCTCATGCTCACCCTCACCGGCGTCCACCGACCGGACGCAGGCACCATCCTGCTCGACGGCCAGCCCGTGAGCCTCTCCTCGCCTCAGGAGGCGGTCCGCCGCGGCATCTCCATCGTCTTCCAGGAACTGAGCCTCGTCCCCTCGCTGAGCGTGGCCGAGAACATTTTCGCCAATCGCCAACCAACCACGCTCTTCGGTTACATCGACCGGTCCGAGCTCCACCGCCGCGCCCGCGAGGCGCTCGCCCTCTTCGGACTGCAGGAGCTCGATCCCACGGCGCTGGTGCGCACCCTGCGGCCGGCCAACCAGCAGGTCATCGAGATCCTGAAGGCCATCTCGACCGACCCCTCCGTCCTCATCCTCGACGAGCCGACCTCCTCTCTCACCGACGTGGAGGCGCAGCGACTCTTCGAGAACTTGCGCCGGCTCACCGGCCGAGGCATCGCCTGCCTCTACATCTCGCACCACCTCTCCGAGATCTTCGAGATCGCGCAGCGGGTGACGATCCTGCGAGACGGGCGCTTCGTCTGCGACGCCGACGTGGCCAAGATCGACGAGGACTTCCTCGTCTCCAACATGGTCGGGCGCACCATCCAAGACATCTACGGGCCGCGTTCCTCCCCGCCCGGGGGCGCAGCGGTCCGCTTCGAAGCCCGCGGGCTCCGCCGCGCGGGGGCCTTCTCGGGCATCGACTTCACCATCCGGGCCGGGGAGATCGTGGGTTTCTCCGGGCTGGTGGGGGCGGGGCGCACCGAGCTCGCCCGCTCCATTTTCGGAGCCGACCCCCTCGACGGCGGGGAGATCCTGCTCGACGGACGGCCCGTGTCGCCCTCCTCGCCACGCCATGCCATCCGGCTCGGCATCGGCTACCTCACCGAGGACCGCAAGACGCAAGGCCTCTACCTCGACTTCACGGTACGGACGAACCTCGCCGCCAACCGGCTCGAGGCCTTGAGCCGGGGCCCCATGGTGAGCGAGGCGCTCGTCGACGCGGCGGCGGAGAAGGCCGTTCGCGAGTACCGCATCGCCTCCGGTGGCACCGGCAGGCCAGTGAGGACCTTGTCGGGCGGCAACCAGCAGAAGGTGCTCCTCGGTGCCTGGATCGGCATCGCGCCGCGCCTGCTCATCGTGGACGAGCCCACCCGCGGCGTCGACGTGGGGGCTCGCAGCGAAATCTACGGCTTCTTGCGGAAGCTCGCCGGCCAGGGCACGGCGATCATGATGATCTCCTCCGACCTGCCGGAGATCCTGGGGCTGTCCGACCGCGTCTACGTCATGGCCTCGGGCCGCATCGCGGGCGAGCTCTTCGCAAAGGATGCCACCGAGCAAGCCGTCATCACGCTCGCCACCACAAGCTCCGGGACGGAGAACCTGACATGAACATGATCCGGCGGGTGACCCGCCAGCGCGAATTCATGATTGGCGCCATCGTCGCGGTGGGGTTCGTGTCGATGAGCTTTGCCAGCCCCTACTTCATCAGCTCGGGGAACCTGCTCGCCCTCCTCCTCGGCCTTTCCATTGAGGCGATCGTCGCCGTGGCCATGACGAACCTCATGGTGGCTGGCGGGTTCGACATGTCCGTAGGCTCGGTAGTCGCCTTCACCGGCGCGGCGACCGCGCTGCTCCTCACCGCCGAGGTGCCGGTGGCTCTCGCCGTCCTCATCGGAGTGGGGATCGGCGCGTTCATCGGGCTCTTCAACGGGCTCATCGTCTCCAAGCTGGGGATCAACCCCTTCGTCACCACGCTCTCGTCGCTCTCCCTGTTCCGAGGCCTCACCCTCATCCTGACCAAGGGGAAGAACATCTCGGGCCTGCCCGACACCTTCAAGGCGCTCGGCCAGGCTACCCTCTTCGGCGTGCAAACGCCCATCATCATCGCCTTCGTCCTCATCGCGGGGGGGGACCTGCTGCTGCGCCGTTTCCGCTTCTTCCGCCAGAGCTACTACATCGGAGGCAACGAACGCGCCGCCCGGCTCTCCGGCATTCCGGTCGACCGCATGAAGACGCTCGCCTACGTCCTCACCGGCCTGTTCGCCGGCCTGGCGGGGGTGGTCATGACCGCCCGCTTGGGCGCGGCGTCGGTGACGGCCGGGACCGGGCTCGAACTGCGCGTCATCACAGCCGTCATCATCGGTGGCGCCAGCCTGCAAGGTGGGGAGGGAACCGTGCTCGGGGCCTTTCTCGGCTCCCTCCTCATGGCCCTCATCACGAACGCGCTCACCCTCCTCGGCGTGGACGTGTACTGGCAGACCTTTGTCATCGGCGGAACCCTCCTCGCTGCAGTCCTAGTCGACCGGATGGGCAAGGCCCGCGAAGCTTCGGGCCCGGGACGGAGAGCGGGCTCGCGCGCCGGGCTGCCCAAGACCCAGGTGAGCGAGGCTCCGGGAGGCGCGCCGTGACGCGAGCGTGAGGCCCTTCCAACCCGCACCCGGCATGGATTCTCGTTACATTGAGGGCCGCCACCCGCTCGCGGAGGAGGCCATGAATACTCCCGCAGGCCGTCTCGTGATCCTGTCCGGACCCTCTTGCGTGGGAAAGTCTCCGCTCGCCCGGGCCCTCGCCCGCATCCACCCGGAACTGCGAGCGAAGCTCGAGCCCGTCGTCCTCTACACCTCGCGAGCGCCGCGCCCCGGCGAGCGCGACGCGGTCGACTTCCATTTCCGTTCGCGGACCGAGATCGAGAGCCTGCGGACCGACGAGCGCTACGCGGTCCTCGAGGTGCGTGGCGACGTTCAGGCCCTGGACGTCCAAGGCCTGTGCGGCTTGCTCGAGGCGAAGGATGCGCTCTTCGAGGGCAATCCCTTCGTCGGGCGCACGCTCCAGACCCACCCGCGACTCGAGCGCATTCACCGGGTGACCCTTTTCTTGTCGCCTCTCTCCGCCGGCGAGCTTCGCTTCTTGCGCGACGAGGCGCGTGCGCCGTTGCCCGAGTTCGTGGGTGAGGTCATGCGGCGAAAGCTCTTGCGGCGCATGCGTCGACAGCACGGCGAGCTCTCCCTGCGCGATCTCGAGGAGGTCGAGCGCCGTGCCGCCAGCGCCTACCTGGAGCTCAAGGAGGCGCACCACTACGAGCATGTCGTCCCGAACCACGACGGGGAGGACAGCGAGAACTGGGAGGCCTTCTACTACCCTATCGGCGACGCGCGCCGGGCGCTCCTCGCGCTCGTGAGCCTCTTGCGCGGGGAGGTACCCGAGGGTAGCGAGCACTGGGAGGCGGACCTGTTGCCGTGAGGCTTTGCGCCCTCACGGAGACAAGCCACCGCCGCGAGTGCGCGGAGGACACGCCCAAGCGAAGGCCCGACGGTGAACGAGGGCCTTCCTTCCGTCAGCTCGGAGTCGCTCCCGGTGCAGCACGCTTTTCAAAAAGGAGCGATCCTCAATAGATGCAGGGTACGATTCGCCAGCGCGTCCGCGCCTGGTAGGCGCGGTAGTCGGGATAGCGGGACAAGAGCTTCTCTTCACTCTCGATGCGCACGACATAGAGAGCGAAGGCGACCACCACGACGAGAACGTTCCAAGCGGTGAAGTTGGACGCCAGGTAGCCGATCTGAGCCAGGGAATAGGCCAGGTACAGCGGATGACGGACGAACCGGTAGAGGCCCTGGGTCTTCACGCCGCGGTGAGCAGGGACTAAACCGATGCTGCGGTTGAGCGACAGCACGGCCAGCACGGCGAGCGCGATGCCGGTCATCTGGACCGCCTCTCCCGCCACGCGGTCGCCCAACTCCTGTGCCGGGCGCAGCAGCAGCGGGGCGAAGGTGCTACTGATGGTGACCATCCAGTCCCAGGTCGCGCGCGAGGTACTGTCCGACGACCGCCGCGCCACGAGGAAGGCGGCGACGAGCGTCTCGAGTAGCACGATGAGTGCCACGCTCGGCCTGGGGTTGCTCACGAAGGTCAATCCGTGGACCCAGGCAAAGAGCGCATAAACTGCAGTACCCGATAGCGCAACGCCAGCCCGGGAAAGCCCTTCGAAAGAGATGCGCGCGGTGGTCGTCGACATGTCCACTTTCCCCCGCCCGCCGAGAGCGACGTCCGAGAGTCGAAACGCTGCCCTATACCGAGGATACTGTCGCTCCGCTGCCCCCCGCTGTGACACCCCAAGCGGCAGTAGCGACCCTTCCGGCTCGGGGCGACCTCAGACCCGCTCAAATCCATCCCACCGGCCGCTTGGTCTTCTGGCAGCTTCGAGCATGCCTCTCCAGGCTTGGGCCGGCGCGGGGAGCACACCGGTGGGTCTCAGTGCTCGCGCGTGCTCGAGCGGAAGGCCTGGCCACGGCGAAAGCAGCGGTCCTCGCCTACGCGGGGTGAACCCAAGGCGGGGCGGGTCCGATGCGAAGCCCCCGGACGAGGGGAGGAGCTTGCTCCAGCGGGCATCGCGCTATCGCCTGCGGCGAGTGAGCTGACCCCTCTGGGATCCGGGTGCTTCGACCGCGTGCTCCCTGCGAGTTCGCGATGGCATCCCGCGCTCGAGTTGAGCAGTTCGAGGGTCTTCACTCGCAACCCGCTTGTGTGTCCTACGTGGGCGGGACTGTAAGCGCACGGCAATTCCCATAATCATCTCGGTAACGTCGAAGTCGGGAAGCCTGGAAATTCGACTTCCAGCGCGGTTCGCGGTGGGTGAGCCGCGAGGTTGCCGTTTATGACGAGGTGGCGGTGGAGGCTCGCGGTGTCTAGAACGTGGAGCCTTCCCCGGAGGGCCCCGAGGCCGGGCGGCGCGGTGTGCTTGCCTGTCGCGAGGCTGCGATCTGTGGTCGTGCGTGGCGTCGGTAACAATTCAACTCGAGTCCTCTTTGCCCTGCCTGGATATGGAGTACTAAACCGTAGAGAAAGTGGAGGCCTTACATGTCGAAACTGATGCACAGGCTCTGGAAGGACGAAGAAGGGCCGACCGCGGTAGAATATGCGCTCTTGCTCGTGCTTGTCGCGCTCGCGATCGTGGGGATCACGCCAAGCCTCCAGCAGGCGATCACAACGGTGTACTCGAGAATCGTGGCGGCTCTGAACGGGTAGCCATGGGCAGCGCGCTCGACCTCGTCGTCGGCTCAACCGCCGGCGCCGAAATGGTCGGCGGCGGGAGCGAACGGTCCTCGACCTGCGGCGCGTCCACGGCGTGTGGCGCCGCAGGGTCGTGCGACCGTAGATGGCGACTTGTCTTCTCGCGGAGGCTCAGGGCGTACCGGAAGGTTTTCGAGGTCTTAGGAAGAGCATGAGCATGGGTAAGGCACACCTCATCCTCTTCGCCGCGCTGCTCCTCGTCGCGGCCTGCTTCGACGTCATCCTGAGAAGGATCCCGAACTGGATCACGGTGGCCATCGCTGCGAGCGGATTCGCCTCGGTGCTCGTGGGGGGTGGGGTCAAGGCGGCGCTGGCGGGCGTTGGGGCGGCTGTGGGGACCGGACTCTTGTTCGTGCCACTCTGGATGAGGAGGGCAATGGGCGGAGGCGATCTGAAGCTCGCGGCCGCCTGCGCCGTGTGGGTCGGCCTCTCCCGTTCACCGTTCTACCTCTTCGCGAGCTGCCTCGCTGGGGGGGCCCTCGCGATCATCTGCTACGCCCTCTCGAGCGCCGAGGGTCGGCGATCGGTGCGTGCCAACGTCTACGGGCTGCACGCCCCGAGCTGGCCCAGGGCAGCCACATCTCCCGGTAAGCCGCGTCTCGTACCTTACGGAGCGGCCTTCGCAGCAGGAGCGATTTGGACCGTCTTGATCAGGTGAACGCCATGAAGTCACTCGACAGGCATGAGGAGAGAGGAGCGGCAGCGGTCGAGTTCGCTCTGGTCATGACCCCCCTCCTTCTCCTCGCCCTGGGGGGGATCGACTTCGGGCACTATTTCTACGTCCGTGAGGTGGTCGTCAATGCCGCCCGGGAAGGGGCGCGAGCCGGCGCCATTGTCCCGAACGCCATCAGCAACCCGGGGGCCGCCGAAGCCGCGGCGACCACCGCCGCGCAGGCGTACCTGACCAGCGTCGGCCTCACTGATGCGGCCGCGGTCGGCAACTGCGCTCCGAACCCCGCTCCGCCGGACCCCTACGTCTGCGTCACGGTCGCCTATCCAGCCGCGTCGATCACCGGCTTTCTGTCTTCCATCATGCCCGCCAATGCCACTGCTCAGGCGGTGATGCGTCTCGAACCGTAGCCCGAGGGAGTCACCATGGCAGGCCCACTCGATCCCAAGGCCTCACGTCTTGCCGATCCGGCAAAAGGGCGGCTGCGAGCGCTCCTGTATCTCGCCTGTGCCGTCGCGGCGGCCCTGGGGACCGCCGTCCTGCTCACCCGCTACATGGACACGCGCATCGCGGCCGTCCGGGTTCCCACGACCAAGGTGGTGGTGGCCGCGAGCGACCTCGCCATCGCCACGCCGCTCGAGAGTGGATCGCTCGCCACGGTGGACTGGCCTCGGGCTTCGGTGCCTCTCGGCACCTACAGCGACCCCAAGGAACTCGTGGGCAAGGTTGTGAATGCCAACATCGCCAAGGGGGAGGCCATCCTGCTCTCCAAGGTGGCCTCCGGCGATCTGGGTTCGAGTGCGCTCGCCACCGTGCTCACCCTGGGCATGCGGGCTGTCTCGGTCCGGGTGGACGACGTCGTCGGCGTGGCGGGCTTCATTCACCCGGGTGACCATGTCGACGTGATCGTCACCATGAGCGGGGCCGAGGCGGCCACTTCGACCTCCAAGATCATCCTTCAGAACATCAAGGTGCTCGCGGTCGGCAAGGAAGTCGACGGGCACCAGAGCGTGCAAAAGCCGGCTCCCGCCACCGTGGCGACGCTCATGGTCGACAGCGAGCAGGCCGAGCGCCTCGCTCTCGCCGCAGCCAAGGGCCAGCTCTTGCTCGCGCTTCGCAGCAGTGTCGACAGCGAGGTGGTGGAGACGCAGGGCGTCGCGCCCTTGGCGCTCGTCGGAGGACCTGCGCCAGTCCGCCGGCCGGATCCGCCGCCTCCCGAACCAGTCCACGAGAAGGAGAAGGAGAAGGAGAAGGTCCGCCGGGTGGTGGCAGTTCGCCCGCCGCCCCCCCCGGTCACCGTCGCGGCGCCCACCCCGCCCCCCCCCAAGGACTCCAAGATGGTCGAGATCCTGAGGGGCGATCTCTTCGAGAAACGGGACTTCCAAAACCAGAAGGAATCTAACCCATGAGGTTCCGAGCGCTCGCGGGCTTCACGATCGTCTCATGCCTTTTGCCATCGCTCGCGCGTGCCCAGGCGGTACCGTCCCTCCGCCTCCAGATCGATCGGGAGTTCGGGGCCGCTCAAGAACTCGGGCTCGAAGCTGGCCAGAACCGACTTCTCATCCTCTCCGAGGAGATCGGGCGCATCGCGGTGGCCGATCCCAACGTGGCCGACCTGAAGGTCGTCACTCCCACCCAGGTCCTGCTCACGGCCAAAGGAGTCGGCAGCACAGACCTCACCATCTGGAACCGGGGCAACCAGCCGCTCGTCATCGCCTTGCTCGTGACGAAGAACCTGGACGGGCTGCGCAAACAACTGAAGGAACTCTTCCCGGGCGAGAATGTGACGGTCTCGGGAGCGGGCGAGTTGGTGGTGCTGTCGGGCGAGGTCTCGGACGTCCGGATGCCGGAACGGATGGCCGAGGTGGCCCGGCTCCACGCCAAGGAAGTCGCGAACCTCGTCAAGGTGAGCGGAAACCAGCAGGTCCAGCTCGAGGTCAGGTTCGCCGAGGTATCGCGCACGGGGCTGCGCGACATCGGCGCGAACTTCTTCTACAAGTCGGAGAGTGGCAACCAGGTCGGGGGCATCACCGGCAACGGAGTGAGCCCCGGGAACTTCCTCAATACCACCCAGAACCCGTCCATCCCGGGCACCGGTCCCTTCGGACGCGCGGGCAACGTGCCGGGGGTGCAGCCGCCCGATGTGTACGCCCCGCAGTTCGCGAACCAGGGGTTCGCGCTCTTCTTTTCCAACTTCCCGAGCTTCCCCTTCAGCGCCATGCTGAGCCTGCTCGAGTCGAACGGCCTCGCCAAGATCCTCGCCGAGCCCACCCTCGTCACGCTCTCCGGCCAAGAGGCCAAGTTCCAGGCGGGCGGCGAGATCCCCATCCCTCTCTCGACCACGCTCGGTTCGGTCACGGTCGAGTGGAAGAAGTTCGGGATCATGCTCAACTTCACGCCGACCGTGATCAATGAGAACACCATCCACCTGAAGCTCGCCGCCGAGGTGAGCGCGCTCGATCCCTCCACCTCGGTCACCATCGCCGGCAGCACGGTGCCGGGGCTCACCGAGCGCCAGAGCGAGACGACGGTCAGGCTCGGCAACGGCCAGAGCTTCGCCATCGCTGGACTGCTCTCCGACAAGATCCAGTCCCAGGTGGACAAGATCCCGTGGCTCGGCAGCATCCCCATTCTCGGTGCGCTCTTCCGTTCGAGCCAGTACCAGCGCCAGGAGACGGAGCTCCTCGTCGTGATCACAGCGCGCCTGGCCGAACCTCTGGCGCCCCATCAGGTACCGCCGCTCCCCACCGACTACGAGCAAAACGACCCGAGCGACGTCCAGTTCTTCCTGCTCGGCATGGAGGGGTCGAAGACCAGCGGCCCCCTCAGGCCCGGTGGGCCGAGCGGGGCGAGCGGTTTCAACCGTTAGAGGGACTGCGCGTGGAGCAAAAAACAATCCTCATGGCCGGAGTCGAAGCCGCTACCGAGGCGCTGCTCCGCTCCACTCTCAAGGATGTCCAGCTGACGCGCCTCGCCGAAGGCGCGCTCGGGCGGGAGGAGCCGGCCGATCTGCAGGCGCTCGCCGCCGTCGTTTCCGTCCTGGAACGCCGCGAGGACTCCTTCGCCCTCGTGCGGGTCCTCGCCGCAGCCGGAACGCACGTGGTGGTCCTCGGCCCAGCCAGGGATCCCGACCTCATCCTGCGCTCCATGCGGGAGGGGGCGCGCGAGTATCTGGCAGGCGACGAAACCGAGAAGCTCGTCGACACCTTGCGTGAGCAGCTCTTGCCGCGCAACGAAGGGGGCCTCGGCTCGGTCGTCGCGGTCTTCCCCGCCAAGGGTGGGGTCGGAGTTACCTCGGTCGCCACCAACCTCGCCGGCGCCCTGTCCCGGTACGGGAGTCGGGTGTGTCTGCTCGATCTCGACCTGGCCATGGGCGACGCCCTCGCCTTCCTCGACCTTTCCGGCGGGTACACCATCTCCGATCTCATCGCCAACATGCAGCGCATGGACAGCCAACTGCTCGACGCCTCGGTGGCGCGTCACCGCTCCGGGGTCTTCGTGCTGGCGCAGAACGAGAAGATGGACGAGGCGAGTCGCATCGATGCGACCAGCCTGTCCCGCCTCATCTACTTTTTGCGCCAGCACTATCAGACGATCGTCCTCGACGGTCTGCGCACCTTCGACGACCACGCCGTGGCCGCCCTCGACACCTGTGACCACACGCTCCTGCTCGTCACCCAGGAGGTGCCCGCGGTGCGCCGAGCGCAGCGCTGCGCCGCCTTCCTGAACCGCCTAGGCCACGACGAGGCTCGGGTCCGCCTCGTAGTGAACCGCTATTCCAAGGCCGCCGAGGTCAAGAACGAACTCATCGCCGACACCATCGGTCTTCCGGTTTCCGCGACCCTGGCGAGCGACTACCCCTTGCTCATCCGCGCCATCAACCGGGGAAGCCTCCTCGTCGAGGAGGCGCCCCGCTCCCAGCTCGCGAAGGACATCGAGTCCCTCATGCCGCTCGCCGGTCGGGAACTCGCAGGCAAGCCGTCCCTGCTGAAGCGCTTCTTCAACGCCAAGGCAGCCCATGCCACTTAGCGATCGACTCTTACAGCCGGTGGCCCGCGAGTCGGCCCTTCCCGTCCAGGCGAGAGCCAACGACGAGGGGGGAATGGTCTTCTCGGAGCTGAAAGAGGAACTGCACCGGCGCCTCGTCGATCGACTCGACCTCAAGAACGTGGAAAAGCTCCCACCGGAACGCATCCGGGAGGAGCTGCGCTCCATCGTCGCCTCCATGGTGGGAGCCTCCAAGGTCCCGCTCAACCAGTTCGAGCGCGAGAGGCTCATCCAGGACCTCATCGACGAGGTGACGGGGCTCGGGCCCCTCGAACCCTTGCTCAACGACCCCACCATTTCAGACATCCTGGTCAACACCTGCAGCACGGTCTACGTGGAGCGGGCCGGAAAGCTCGAGCTCACCCACGTCCGATTCGACAACAACGACCACCTGCTGCGGATCATCACCCGCATCGTCTCCAGAATCGGCCGAAGGGTCGACGAGTCCTCCCCCATGGTGGACGCGCGCCTCCCCGACGGAGCGCGGGTGAATGCCATCATCCCGCCCCTCGCCATCGACGGCCCCATTCTCTCCATACGCCGCTTCGGCCGCTCGCCCCTCAAGGCGCGCGACCTCATTCGGCTCGGCAGCGTCACGCCCGAGGCCATCGGCTTTCTCGGGGCCTGCGTGCAGGCCAAGCTGAACGTCCTCGTGAGCGGCGGCACCGGCACCGGCAAGACCACCTTCCTGAACGTGCTCTCCGCCTTCATCCCGGACGGCGAGCGCGTGGTCACCATCGAGGACTCGGCCGAGTTGCAGCTCCAGCAGCTCCACGTGGTCCGGCTCGAGACGCGCCCGCCCAACGTCGAGGGGAAGGGCGAGATCGTGGCGCGCGACCTCGTCCGCAACAGCCTGCGCATGCGCCCCGATCGCATCATCATCGGCGAGGTCCGCGGCGCCGAAGTGCTCGACATGCTGCAGGCCATGAACACCGGCCACGAAGGGTCGATGACCACCATCCACGCCAACTCGCCGCGCGATGCCCTGGGCAGGCTCGAGGCCATGATCGGGATGGGGGGGGCCTCCCTCTCGGAGTCGGCCAGCCGCCAGACGATCTCGCGTGCCATCCACATCCTCGTCCACCTCAGCCGTGGGTCCGACGGCCGCCGTCGACTGGCGAGCATCTGCGAGGTCACCGGAACGGAGGGCCCGGTCATCTCCCTGCAAGAGATCTTCCGTTTCGACCAGCGGGCGACCGACGGAGACGGAAGGGTCCTCGGGGAGTACGCCTTCACCGGGATCCGGCCGCGGGCGATGCCCCTCATCGCGCGGGCCGGGATCGATCCCAACAAGCTCATCGAGAAGCACATGCGGGGATCCTGATGCACACCCTCTTCATCGTCCTGTTGAGCTTGGCGCTGGTGGCCGGCCTCGAGGCGGTCTACTACGGGGTGAGGTATCTCTTCCAGCGCCGCTCCGAGGAGCTGAAGCGCAGGCTGCAGAGCCTCGGCCAGGCGGGCACGCCGGAGAGCACCCTCTTGCGGCGTGGCCGTCTCGCCTCCGCACCGTCGCTCGACGCCCTCCTGCGGGCCATGCGGCCGGCCCGCTGGGCCGAGCGACTCCTCGAGGCCGCCGACAACCGCCTCACCGTGGCTCAGCTATGGGGCTACTCGAGCTCCCTCGCGCTCGGCGCCTTCGCGCTGAGCCTCATGCTGCGATTTCCCCTCATGCTCGTGTTCCTGTGCACGCTGGGCGCGGCCGGCACCCCGACCGCACTCCTCGCGGCCGCCGCCGAGCGGCGCGCTCGAAAGCTCTCGGAGCAGCTCCCGGAGGCCCTCGACATGATGTCGCGTTCCCTCCGGGCCGGCCACGCCATCTCGGCGGCGTTTCAGATGGTGGCGGGCGAGATGCCCGAGCCGGTGGGCGTCGAGTTTGGGCGCGCCTTCGAGGAGCAACGCCTGGGGCTGCCGCTCGAAGAGGCGATCCGGCACATGACCGAGCGGTCACCACGAAACCGCGATCTCAAGATCCTTGCTATCTCCACCATCATCCAGAAGGAGACCGGCGGCAATCTCGCCTCCCTGCTCTCCGGCATCGCCGAGACCATCCGGGCCCGCTACCGCTTCCAGGGCAAGGTGCGCGCACTCACCGCCGAGGGCCGGGCCTCCGGGTTCATCCTCGCCCTCCTGCCCATCGCCTTCGCGGTGGTGCTGCAGGTCTTGAACCCCGGCTACTTCGCCCCCCTCGTCAGCGAACCTCTGGGGAAGGTCATCACGCTCTACGCGGTAGCCACCTGGATCGCAGGCGTCGTATGGCTTTACCACTTGACCAAGGTCGACCTCTGACTTGAGGAGCGTTCCTATGCCCCTCGATGGCTTCGCACTCGCCGCCGCCGCCCTCTTCCTCGTCGCGCTCGTCTCCGGCGTCGCGGCGGCACGGCGCTTGCTCGCGCGGGAGGGCGTTATCTCCCGGAGGCTCAAAGCGACCACTCCCGCCGTGGCCGCGGCTCCCGCCCCCGCTTTCATCGACCGCCTCGCCCACAGCCTGGGTCCCCTCGCCAAGGCGGCCCAGCCCCTCAACGCCGACGAGATCACGCGCCTTCGGCTCCAGCTCACCCGCGCCGGCTTCCGGGCCGAGCGCGCGCTGCAGGTCTTTTTCGCGAGCCGGATCGTGCTGGCCGTGACCTCGGCGCTTTCCTTTTTGTGGTTGAACTCGGTCAAGACGAACCCCTTCGAGCCCAGCGTGGCGCTCGCCACGGTCTTTTTCGCGGCGGGCTACTACTTGCCGGCCGCTTGGCTCTCCGCCCGGGCGCGCGCCCGGGCGCGGGCCATCGAGCGCGGCTTGCCCGACACGCTCGATCTCCTCGTCACCTGCGTGGAGGCCGGCCTCGGGCTCGATGCCGCCTTGCAGCGCGTGTCGAAGGAATCCGCCTTTGCCTGGCCGGTCTTGGGCGGGGAGCTCGAGCTCACGTTCCTCGAGATCAAGGCGGGCATTCCGCGCATGGAGGCGTTCCGACGGTTGGCCCACCGCACCGGGGTCGGCGAGCTCAAGTCGCTCGCCGCCACCCTCTCACAGACCCAAGCCTTCGGCACGAGCGTGGCGCTCGCGCTCCGAGTGCAGGCCGAGGGCATCCGCGTGCGCCGCACCCAGCGGGCCGAGGAGCGCGCCGGGTACGTCTCGGTGAAGATGGCCCTCCCGCTCACCCTGTGCATCCTGCCGACCCTGTTCGCGGTGGCGCTCGGGCCGGCCGTCATCAAGATCTCCCAGGCTCTCTTCCCGCTCATCACGACCCGGCCATGACGCGCCGCTCGCCCTGGTGCATCCTCGTCGCCGCCTTGACCCTCGCCTGCGCGGGGGCCGCGGCCCACAACTCGAGCTACAGCGCGCGCAAGGCTCTCGCCCAAGAACTCGTCCGCAGTTCCGACTGGCCCCGGGCCTTCAACATGGTGGATTCCCTCCACCGGGAGGATCCGAATGACGTCGACGTCCTCGCCCTGCGAGGCGTCATCTACCGGGAGCAGAGGCTCCTCAAGGAATCGGAGGCGGATTTCAAGGAGGTGCTGCAGCACAAGCCGAAGGACGCCTTTGCCCACTCCGGCCTCGCCTTGGTCCTCGAACTCGAGGGGCGCAGCGAGGAGGCTCTCGAGCATCACCAGAAGGCGGCCGAGCTCGAGCCCCAGAACGCGGGCTACCTCAACAACCTCGGCTTCTCCCTCTTCCTCCACGGCAAGTCCCGCGACGCCATCCCGGTCTTCCACGAGGCGCTGAGGCTCGATCCGGCCAACCCGCGCATCCGCAACAACCTCGGCTTCGCCTACGCCAAGACGGGAGACTTCGCCAGAGCCGCCGAGAACTTCGACATGGGGGGCGTGCCGGCCGAGGCGAAGAACAACCTCGGCTACGCCTATCAGGTGGCGAGCAACCTCGCCCAGGCCTTCGATCTCTACGTGCAGGCCCTCCGACTCGACCCCGGCCTCACCCGGGCGCGCCAGAACCTCATCGAGGTGGCGAACCGGATGGGGCGACCCCTCCCGCCCGACCTGCCTTCCGAACCGCACTCCTGAACGGAGACCGCATGTCACGCGCCCTATCGCTCGCCACCATGCTCGTCGCGCTGTCGCCCTTCGCTTGCGCCCGGGCTCACCTCACCGAAACTTACGGACAGTCGTACAGCGCATTCTTCGCCCTGCAAGCGCCCTCCCGGCCCAAGGTCCTCGGACCGGTGAGCGGCCTCGACTCCCAGGAAGCCTCCATCATCTCCGGGAGCTACCGCAAGAGCATCGCCCCCAAGGATTCCCAGGCGAAGGAACAACCCCTCCTCATCGTCGCCCCGCCGAGCCCGCAGCAGGGCGGCTATAGCGGCATGACCCTCCCCCCGTCGGTCCCGAAGAGCTAGCCGTGCCGAGCGCTCCCAGGAAACGGGCTTGCCCTTCCCAGCGCCGGCCGGAGCGAGGGACCACGGCGGTGTTCGTGGCGCTCGCCATGACCGGCCTCGCGGGCCTGGTGGCGCTCGCCATCAACGTCGGCCACCTCATGGCGGTGCGCACGGAACTGCAGAGCGCGGCTGACAGCGCGGCCCTGGCCGGGGCCCAGGAGCTCGCCCTCAACGCCAGCACGCGCCGCGGAACGGTCACCTTCAACGGAGAGGCGCAGGCGCGCCAATCGGCGAGCGACTTCTCGGCCGCCAACCAGAGCGACGGAGTTTCCATCGAGCTGAGCCGGGGCTCTGAGGTCACCTTCGGAGAGTTTCAGGGTTCGACCTTCACCCCCACTGGCAACACTTCGGTGGTGAACGCCATTCGCGTCTCGACCGCCCGGGGCAGCGGCAGTCCCAACAGTCCCCTCGATGTCTTCGCCTGGAGCCTGCTCAACTCGAGCAGCTCGGCCAACGTGAGTGCCACCTCCATCGCAGTGGTGGGAGGCCGCTGCGACCTCACCTGTCCCATCCTGCCCTTCGCGGTCGAGAACTGCAGCGCCCGGCCCTCGTGCGGCGAAACGGTGGCGGCCCTCTTGTCGGGCGACGGAGGAGCGAGCTGGACCACCTTCAACACCTTGACCCCACTCGATAACATCATCCACCACACCTGGACCTGCCCCCAGGTCCAGGTGGGCGACAGCATCGACGTGTCCCCCCCGGCTGACGAGAGCGACCTCCAGGCCATCCAGAACGTCTACGCCCCGCCCTCCGGCCAGCGGTACGTGGTGCCCGTCATCTGCAGGGGGCTCGGGGGGCAGGCCCAGATCCTGGGGTTCACGACCATCACCCTGACGGGCGTCGACTTTCCCTCGCCACCTCCTCCGCCGTCCAGGCGAAGGCGTCCGCCTCCGAGCCCACCGCCCGGCGTGACCATGACATTCTCCTGCGGTTCCGACGGCGAGTCGCTCGGTCAAAGCGTCCAGTCCGGACACTGCACGAACTACGGCGCCCTCTTCACACGCCCCAGGCTGGCGCAGTGACGGACCCTTCCAATCCCTGAAGGGCCGAGCGAGCTTCCCCGAACCACGGCAGTTTTGGGGGCCTCCGCGGGAGGTGGGCGGCGCTTCGTCTCCCTCCCACCGCGACCCCGCGCTCTCACGCGGTGAAGAGCGGTGGCCCACTTGCCTCGGCGCAGTCGTGCTAATTTGGCGTTGAGCTCTACGCCCAGGCTCGACGGGAGGGGCGGATGAAAGCTGGCTTGGTTGGGTATGCGCAGTCGGGCAAGACCACCCTCTTCAACGCCCTCACAGGCCTGCACAAGGGGGGAACCGCTGCGCGAGGACAGGTGAACCTCGGTGCCATCAAGGTGCCCGACTCGCGCGTCGACGAGCTGTCCGCCATTTTTCACCCCAAGAAGACCACCTACGCCGAGATGCGCTTCGTCGACGTACCCGGGCCGGCCGGTAAGGGATCAGGCCTCGATGCGGAGTCCCTGCGCGCGCTCGCCGAGGTGGACGCCTTCTGCCTCGTGGTGCGGGGCTTTTCGGCCGCCGACGGGACGAGCGCGGACCCGGTGCGCGAGCTCAACGATTTCGACGCCGAGCTCGTGCTGCACGATCTCTCCATCATCGAGAAGAGGCTCGACCGGCTGCGCAAGGAGCACCAGAAGACCACCAACGAGTACCACGAGCTCGAACGCCTCCACGCGCAACTCGATGGCGGCGGACCCCTACGAACCGTGAAGTGGAGCGAGGCGGAAGAAAAGGAGCTCGCCCACTTCGGCCTGCTCTCGCGGCGGCCGCTCCTCGTGGTGGTGAACACGGTGGAGGCCGAGGCCGCGGCGCCCCCCAGCCCGGCAGCAGAGGCGGCGGCCCGCGGCCGGGCCGCCGAGGTCCTCTCCCTCTGTGCCGCGGTGGAGGCCGAGATCGCCCAGCTCGACCCGTCGGAACAGCCCGAGTTCCTGCAATCGCTCGGCCTGCGCGAGCCGGCGCGCATCCGCTTCATCCACGCCGCCTATCGGCTGCTCGATCTCATTTCGTTCTTCACGGTGGGCGAGGATGAGGTACGTGCCTGGCCCATCCGGCGTGGCGATCGCGCCCCCCGCGCGGCCGGCCGCATCCACTCGGACCTGGAGCGCGGCTTCATCCGCGCCGAGGTCACCCACTACGACGACTTCATCGCCCTGCGCAGCGAGTCGCGCGCTCGCCAGGAAGGGAAGCTGCGCCTCGAGGGGAAGGAGTACCTGGTGAAGGACGGCGACATCCTCAACATCCGCTTCGCGCTGTGAGGCGCCGGCCCTTCTCCCCGCCGCGAGCGGCCCTGCACCCCTTGGATCCCGCTCACCAGAGCCAGGCGGCTCCACGCAGCGAGCTCAGACAGCCGTACCGCGGGACCCTCAAGCAGTTCACCAGCCGCTCCGAGAAGGCAAAGCGCCCCCAGAGCTGCGACACCTCCTCGCTCAGGCGGGAGGCACTCGCCAGGCTACCGCCGAGGACGATGACGTCGGGATCGACGATGTTGACCACGGCGGCAAGCGCCCGCGACAGGCGGCGTTCGTAGCGGGCCAGGGTGGCCTCGGCTGCGGGGTTCCCCGCCTCGGCCCTCGCCACGATCTGAGCGGCCTCGAGGCTCACGCCGGTCCTCTCGCGATGGTCGTGGCACAGGCCCCGTTCCGAAAGGAACGCATCGAGGCACCCTCGCCGGCCACAGGCGCATCTCAGCCCCGGCCACTCGTCCTCCTCGGGCCAGGGCACGGGATTGTGGCCCCACTCCCCCGCGATGGCGTTGGGGCCGACGACCAGCTGACCATCCACCACCAACCCCCCCCGGCAGCCCCTCCCCAGGAGGGCGCCGAAGACTACCCGCTTGCCCAGGCCCGCCCCGTCTCGCGCCTCGGACAGCGCCAGGCAGCCCGCATCGCTCGCCATGCGGACCGTGCGCTCCAGTCGATCGGTGAGGTCGCCCTTGAGGGGGTGGCCGCAGAGCCCGCTCTCCGGCGCGTTCTGCACGAGGCCCGTGGTGGGCGAGACCGTCCCCGGGATGGCGACCCCCACCGTGCCATGCACGCCGAGCTCCTCCTCCACCGCGCGCACGAGCCCGATGACCGCTCCCAGGGCGGCGTCGTAGTCTTCCTCTCGCGTCGGCACCGTGCGGCGCACGAGCTCGCGGCCCACTTCATCGAGCGCCATGGCGTCGACCCGGGCATGGCCCACGTCAATCCCGATGCGCATCGGTCCTCCCTCGCCCGTGCCTGAGCGCATTCTAGACGGTGCGGGCGAGCCTCGGCTCATCGGGTCCGCGCCCGGCGGGCACGCGGCCTGCGGCCAAATGCCGCGGAAAGCCCCCGAGGAATCTGGAATGGCCCTCCTCGCGCCTGTCGAAGGGCGCGATGGTGACCGACCCATGACGGGAAAGGGGTAAGCAGAGGCGTGCGCATCCTGCTCGTCCAAGCGAAATCACCCTCGACCTACTGGAGTTACGAGTACAGCCTGCCGTTCCTGGGCAAGGCTGCGGCGCTCCCCCCGCTCGGCCTCGCGACGCTGGCCGCGCTCTTGCCGAAGCAGTGGGAGGTGCGCATCCTCGACCTCCATGTAGCGCCCCTCTGCGATGAAGATCTCGCCTGGGCCGACGCGGTGATGGTGAGCGGCATGCTCATCCAGTCTGACTCCATCCGCGAGGTCCTCAGGCGCGCCGGCAGGATGGGCCGGCGGACGGTGTTGGGGGGCCCGGCCCCCACCACTTCTCCCGAGGCTTTCCCCGAGGCCGATCACGTGTTCGTGGGCGAGGCCGAGGGACGCCTCGAGCACCTCATCGCCGCGCTCGAGGCGCCGGAGCTCCCCGCACCACGGGTCCTGTCGCCGGGCGAGGCGCGCCGGCCGAAGCTCACCCTCTCGCCCCTCCCCCGCTTCGATCTGCTCGACCTCCGGCGCTACGCGTCGTTCGCCGTCCAGGCCTCGCGCGGCTGCCCATTTCGCTGCGAGTTCTGTGACATCATCGAGGTCTTCGGCCGCATCCCGAGACTCAAGTCGCCCGAGCAGATCCTCGCCGAGCTCGAAGAACTGTACCGGCTCGGCGGACGCGGCTCGCTGTTCTTCGTCGACGACAACTTCATCGGGAACCGTCGGGAGATCGCGAAGCTCTTGCCTCGGCTCACCACCTGGCAGGAAGCGCACGGGCACCCCTTCGACCTGTACACCGAGGCGAGCCTCGACCTCGCCGACGAGCCGGCGCTGCTCGGAGCGATGGTGGCCGCCGGCTTTTCGGCCGTCTTCGTGGGCATCGAGAGCCCTTCCGAGGCGTCGCTGCGGGCCACCGGCAAGACCCAAAACCTGCGCTCCGGGCCTCGCGAAGCCGTGAGCCGGCTCACTCGAGCCGGCCTCGAGGTCTTCGCCGGGTTCATCGTGGGATTCGACGAGGATGACGAACGGATCTTCGACCAGCAGATCGAGCTCGTGGGGAGCCTCCCCATTCCAAGAGCCATGGTCGGACTCTTGAGCGCACTGCCCGGCACTGCCCTCTGGCGCAGGCTCGAAGGGGAGGGCCGCCTGCGCAGGGCACCGAGCGGCGACCAGTTCGAGCGACCCAACTTCGAGCCGCGGCTTCCTGAGAAGAGCCTCATCGACGGCTACCGGCGGGTCCTCTCGGCTCTCTACTCGGATGAGGGCTATTACACGCGTTGCCACATCCACCTCGACGAGGTGCGGCTCGGACCGGGTACCCTCCGCCCTGGGTGGCTGAGGCCTCTCCTGCTCGCCTTGTGGAGCATCGGCGTCGTGGGTTCGCGGCGCGCCCGGTTCTGGAAGCTCGTCTGGCGCGGCGCTCGCCGGGGTCTGGCCGGGTTCGCCCAGGCGGTCGCCCTCGCCATCCTGGGAGAGCACCTCATCCGCTACACGCGGGAAGTGGTGCTTCCCAGGCTCGACCGCTCGCTCGCCATCCTCGGCGAGGAGGGGGCCGACGAGCCGAGACAGCGCGAATCCTCTTCCCGACGGGTGGCCCGCAGGGCGGTGCTTGCGAGCGAGAGCCAGAGCCAGCCTTCCTAGCTGCGGTGCGAAAGCCCTTTTCCGCCCGGGGCGCGGCAGGTAGACTGCGCCGCTCCTTGAATCTTCGGGAAGGTTGATGGACCGGATGGCGTACATCGCGCGGGTGGCCGCGCTCTTCCTCGGCGGGCTTTGTGCCAGCTGCGGAAATGACACGGTGCTCTACCCCAACGTGGACTGCTGCGTCTCCAACACCTACTACATCTGCACGAGCGCCCAGGCGGCCGGGCAGTGCCGAAATTTCGCTCCCGATCCGACTCTCTGCTCGAAGCAGTCTAGCCCCTGCCCTGCCGACGCCTTCACACCGTGAGACTTGGGAAGCTCACCTGCAGGGTGAGCCGTAAAGGCCCGGGACGAGTCCCTGGGGTTCGGTTTGCGCCGAGCGCATGAGCTGAACCGGCGACGTCGCTCGGGCAGGGTCAACCGGCCACGGCTAAGTTCCAAGAGGTCATGCCCGAGCGTGTTCCGGAGCCGCCCGCCGACCAGGCCCCGCCCGCCACAACTCGGCTCGCCCGCCTGAGAAGGTCGCCCGCCACGAGCGGGCTGCTCCTCAGCCTGGGACTCGTCTATCTCGCCACCCTGGCGAGTCCAGGTCTCCTCGAGAGCCTGGCCAAGGTGGACGAAGGGATCCGTCGAGGCGAGCTTTGGAGGCTCGTCACGGCGAGCTTCGTTCATGCGGGCCTCGTCCACCTCGCGGTGAACGGGTTTGCCCTCTCCGTCATCGGGCCCACCGTCGAGTCCCTCTATGGGCCCTGGGCGTTCATCTTGTTCTTCCTCGGGGGCGGGGCGGTCGGTTTCGCGGTGAGCAGCGTCTTCGTGGCTCAGACCTCCCTCGGGGCCTCGGCGGGGCTGTTCGCCCTGCTGGGCGTTCTTCTGGGATTCGCGCTGCGCGCGCGTGGCCTCCTCTTGCCCGCTGCTCGACGGGCCATGATTCGTGAGATCCTCACCGTCGCCTTCCTCAACTTGGCGTTCGGGCTCGCGGTCGGATTCATCGACAACGCCGCCCACCTGGGCGGGTTTGCGGGCGGGCTGGCGCTCGGGCTCGTGGTCCGGCCGCGCCGGCCCCGCTAGCCGCCCCTGGCCAGGCGGGTGATGCCGTCGTCCGAGACGCGCATGGTCGTCCACTCCCGGAGCGGAACCGCACCGATCGCGTTGTAAAAAGCCAGGGCGGGCGCGTTCCAGTCGAGGACCTGCCACTGAAATCGTCCACAACCTTCGCGCTCGGCCAACCCGGCCAGGTGGACGAGGAGCGCCCGGCCGATGCCGTGGCCCCTGAACGGCGGGCGCACGAAGAGGTCCTCGAGGTAGAGGCCAGGCTGGCCCTGGAAGGTCGAGTAGTTGAAGAACCACAGGGCGAAGCCCGCCACGCGGCCCTCCCATTCCGCCATCTCGACGAAGAAGCGCGGCGCACCCGAAAAGCCGTCGCGGAGGAGGTCCGCCGCGGTGGCCCTCACTTCTTGCGACAGCTTCTCGTACTCGGCGAGCTCGCGGATGAGCGCCAGGATCTCGGGGACGTCCGGGGGCTCGGCCCTGCGAATGCGTAGCATGGTCTCAAAATACCGGGCCTATCTGCGCGGTGGACTTACCAGAGTGGACCGCACACCGCAACCGGCCGCTCGCCTCCCCGCGACTTCGCTCATTCGCAGCGCACGCCGTGCAAAGTCAAGATGGCTCTGGCACGACGGCCGTGGTGGACCCGAGCTGCGCCCGCGGCCGCGATCTCGGGCGCGGGGGCTTCACACCCGAGTGCCCCATGTGGGAATGGACCGCAGCGCGAGCTTCTCTGCACACCTGAGCCTGCGGGTAGCAGAGGCCATTCCCCCGGCGGGGGGAACCGACGGCACCGGGGAAACCCAAGAGCGTGAGAGAAAAGGGGCATGTCATGGGCAAGATGATCTCGTTTCCTCGCACCAACGGTCAAAAGGCGCAGGGTTACCTCGCCGAAGCCAAGGACGTGAAGGCTGCAGGGGTGGTCGTCATCCAGGAGTGGTGGGGCCTCCAAGGCCAGATCAAGGAGGTGTGCGACCGGTTGGCGGGGGAAGGATTCAACGCCCTCGCACCCGACCTCTACAGCGGAAAGGTCGTGCCCTACCACGACTCGGCAGCGGCCGCTGCCGCCATGAACGAGCTCGATTTCAAGGCGGCCACTTCCGAGGCAGTCCGCGGCGCAGTGAAGCACCTCAAGGCTTCGGGCGGCAAGGTGGGGCTCACCGGGTTCTGCATGGGCGGCGCCGTCACCGTCATCGGCGCTGTCCACATCCCCGAGCTCAGCGCAGCCGTCTGCTTCTACGGCATTCCACCCGAGAGCGCCGCCTCGCCCAAGGACGTCCGCGTTCCCTTCCAGGGCCATTTCGCGAAGCAGGACGACTGGTGCACTCCGGCCGTGGTGGATGCCTTCGAAAAAGGACTCAAGGACTCGGGCCAGCCCTTCGAGCTCTACCGCTACGAGGGCCACCATGCGTTCATGAACTCCGATCGCAAGGAGGTCTACTCGGCCGAGGCGGCCAAGACCGCCTGGGAGCGTTGCCTGCGCTTCCTCCGGCAGCACCTCGCCTGAACCATCCGCGCCCGGCTTGGCGCCATCGCGGTGGACTGCAGGCGCCGGCCCGCGCGGCCGGCGCCCGTCGCAAGGACTCATCGATCGGAGTTTTGCGGAAGTCGAACAGGTCGAACAGGTCACCAATGGCCGGCGAGTTGTCCGCGAGGTACGGATTGCGGCGGGCGACCGGGTTCGGCAGGTTGTCGCGGCTACGGCTGCTGATCGGCCCGAGGCCCCAGTTGTGCTCGATGAACTTGAGCGTGGAGACGTGGTCGGCGTAGGTGTGGGAGATGTGCCCGCCCTGGCTGTAGGGCGAGACGGCGATCATGGGAATGCGGGAGCCGTCGCCGAAGAAATCCAGCGGCTGGACGTAGCCCGAGTCGTAGTAGCCGCCGCCCTCGCCGAAGGTGACGAAGATCGCGGTGTGATCCCACAGGCGAGGATGGGCCAGGACCCTGTCGACAATCTTCTTCACGAACCCCTCGAAGAGGATGAGCTTGGAGGAAGCGGGGTGCCCGTCCACGAAGCCGCTCGGCTTCACGTAGGAGACCGATGGCAATTGGCCGCTCTCGAGGGCGGCATAGAGATCTGCGGTGTCCTTGAGGTGCTCGGAGCGCGCCCGCGCATCGGTCATGATGGAGGTCGCATACTGAGCCCAGTTGCAGATGTTGCAGTGCTCGTCGGTCTTGCTCTGGTCGTACTTGTGCTTGAGGTACTCGTCGAATTGATCGCCGTAGTAGGCCCACGAGATGTGGTGGGCGCTCAGCACGTCACCGATGGTGGGGACGCTCGAGGGCGGGACGGTGAATACGTAGTTGTTGGGGTCCATGTCGGTGGATGCGTCCGTCCCGTCGCCGAAGTAGCCCGGGTTGTAGTTGTTGACGAGGTAGTAGTGGCCCGCCTCGCAGTTCGGGTCGACTGGGCGCGCCAGGGCCCTGAGGTAACTTTCGACAGCCGAGACGCCCGGCTGCTTCGAGTCGGCGCAGGCGACATAGGAGCCGCCGCCGTAGTTGGCATCGGGTGCGCCCGCGCTGGGTGAGCCGCTTCCGCCGCCGTATCCGTCCTGGGTGTAGTAGTTGTTGGTCCCGGGCTGTGGATCAGGGTCTTCGATCTCGCTCAGCGCGCTCGTGAGCCCGTTCGCCGGGGTGCCGGGGTTCGTGGGATCGACCGGGTTGCTGGGCGGCTGGGCCGGGTTCCCCGTCCCGTCGCTGAACCCGAGGGCGTCGCCGCTGCCGAGCATCACGTGATTGGCCCCGGTCCCACCGTTTACCGCCTGGTGGTAATTGTCACTCGTTGTGTATGTATCGGCGAGCGCCTGAGATAGGGGGCGTCCCCCTGTTGCACGCTGAAGAAGCCCATGGTGGTCGACCCCTCGCCCGTCGAGGCCATCGTGAAGTCCGCCGGCTGGCCCGCGCCGTTCGAACCCGCTCCGATGGTGACTTCCACCCAGGGGAACAAATCGGCCAGGCACCCCCAGCCGTTCGAGGCGCCGGCGGCGCCCGCCTCGCAGTCGAGCTGCTGCCACATCTGGAAGAACCGGTGCACCGGGCTCGCCGCATACGCGTCGTACGGGTACCGGGCGAGGTGAGCTGGTAGGGGTCGGGAGGCAAATGGCTCGCGTCGAAGCCGTCGTAGACGAGGCGCAGGTCCGGTGTGTTGCTGGTCTGCCCGGTGCCGCCGGTCAAGAGGTACTGGTAGTACTCGCTCGCCAGGCCATTTTCGACACCTTGCGCCGCCTGGACGTTGGCGGGACTCACGCAGGAGGTCCCGCTGGTGAACCCGAGGAGCTGGCATAGGTAGGGCGTGCTCGGGCCGCCCACCAAGGCGGGCGGCAGGACCTGGTAGGGCGTCTTCGTCGGCGTCAGCTGGTAACGCGCGGTGTCCGATGCCGAGTACTGAAGGGCCTCGCTGTAGTTGGGCCCGGGCGTGCCGTCGCGGTTGATGATGCCCTTGGACAGCCGGTTGAGCACCCGTTCGTGCTGGTGGACCGGCTCGTAGGTGGCGAAGATGTGATCGAACGTGCGGTTCTCCCCGATGATGATGATGACGTGCTTGATGGGCGTGACGGTCTCACCGTCGTTGGCGACGGCCCGAACCGGCACGTCAAGTTGGCCGCCATGGCGCACAGCGCCGTGACCGTGGTGAGCGCGTGCATCGAGGTCAGACCTCGGCAATGAGTTGCTGGCATGCTGATCCTCGCCGTGAAATGGATTACGACAAACTGTGAAACGGAGTCGACTGCGACCACGACGCGAGATGCCTAGGCCGCGCCTCGATGGCCTGCAAGCTAGCGCGCGCGCAGAAGGGTCACCGCCCCGTGCGGCAGTCCCAGGGCTGAACCCGGTCGGTTCGTAAATAGAGCTTGTCTCGAAAATCGTGGCGCTCTTGGTTGCGAAACAGCGAAAAACGTGATTAGCCAATAGTGAATTATGCTATCGTGGCGCCCTTGATTCCGGAGGGCGCCCAGCATGAACACACAGAAG
>Ga0335078_10000585_pt1 | contig 55902 bp, 40 predicted proteins | sample Lox_Sample_32_FD_206711 | JGI IMG/M metagenome (GOLD analysis project Ga0335078, IMG submission 206711) | Soil microbial communities from Loxahatchee National Wildlife Refuge, Florida, United States - Lox_Sample_3.2 | ecosystem: Environmental > Terrestrial > Soil > Wetlands | place: USA... | reverse complement strand
AGATCGATCGACGCGGGGTCCTTGCCATGCGTAATGCTGCTGCCCGCCGTGGCCATGCCCTGGCGCAGTTCTCCCGGAACCTGGCCGGAAAGCTGCATGTCGAAGCCCTTCTCGCCGATGCGCCAAGTGATGAGGTGATTGGTGCCGGAGAGATTGACAGCCAGAAAGCTGTCCAGCGCCAGGCCCGCCGGCTGGGCGGAGACGAGATACGCAGCGCAGCCGTCGGCGAAGACCAGAAACGCGAGCAACTGCTCCAGGTTCTGGGTCTCCTGCATGTGCAGGGAGCACAGTTCGAGGCTCATCAGCAGCACTTTGGCATCGGGCTCGGAGCGCACAATGTGGCGCGCCATCTTGAGCGCGTTGATGGCCGCGTAGCAGCCCATGAAGCCGATCATGGTGCGCTCGACCGTGGTATCGAGCTGGAGGTAATCGACCAGGTCGTAGTCGAGGCCCGGCGCGTAGAGGCCGGTGCACGAGGTGACGATGACGTGGGTAATGCCGCGGCGCTCTTCCTCGCTCAGCGCCAGCTTGTCGAGCGCGCAGTGCGCCAGTCGCGGAGCAAAGAGCTCGAAGGCCTGCATGCGCTTGGCAGTATTGGGAAACTGGCCGCGCAGAAACAGCGCGCTTTCATCGCGCAGCAAGCCGTCTTCAGTGACGATGGGCTTGAGGAACGTGTAGCGGTGCTCGATGGCAGCCATGCGCGCCATGCGGCGGAAGAGATTGCGCGGCGTGCCTTCGGGCAGCAGACTCTCAGCAAAGGGGAAAAAGGGCGGGTGCATGTCGTGCGGAGGCACGGCCGTGGCGATGCGGTTGAGATAGGCAGTCGTCATAATCGCGCCTCTGGGACGAGGCGGGTGGCCTCCAGTGCTCTTTTGACAGCATATCGCGCCAACGGTCACCTTGCAGGGCGCCGGTCAAGTACGCAATGCATCGCGCCACTGTTCCCGAACGGAGTCAATATTCTGCCGACGCGACCGGATGGGCGATGAATTTCATGCCAGAGAAGGGAATCACGAAGCCGAGCCTGGCGGCGCCGCAGTGGAACCACGCACCACCAGGCGGGTCGAGACCAGGAATTCGCGCTGGATTTTAGGGTTTCCAGGGTCTTCAGCCTGCGAGCGCAGCGCCTCGAAAGCGGCTCGCGCCAGCTCGGCGCGGGACAGGCGGATGGTGGTGAGCGGCGGCAGCGTGTATTCGGCAAAACTGATGTCGTCGAGGCCGATCACGGAGAGATCCTGGGGAACGTGCAACCCCTCCATGTAGGCGGCGCGGAGAACGCCGATGGCGGTCATGTCGTTGGAGCAGACAATGGCGGTGGGGCGCGTCGCCTGCTTGCGCAACTGCTCGTAGCCGGCGACACCGCCTTTCAGCATGTGATCGCACTCGATAATCCACTTTTTCTGGATGGGCAGCCCCGCCGACTGCATGGCGGCACAAAAATCGTTTTCGCGCGTAATAGCCGAGTGCAGTTTGTGCGGTCCGGCCAGGAAGGCGATGCTGCGATGGCCCAATCCGGCTAGATGGCGGATGGCCTCGTGAATGCCTGTGGAGTAGTCGAGCAGAATGGTGCTTGCTTTCGGGTCGTCGACTTTGAACTCGGCCAGCACGATGGGTATGCCGCGATGCACGAGCTGGTCGAGCACCGGCTCCTCTTCGCCGAAGGTCATCACGGCCACGCCATCCACCTTGCGTTCGAGCATGCGGCGTGCGCACGCGGCCAGCACCGTGGGATCGCTGTTGGTGGAGCTGACCAGAATCTCGTAGCCGCGCGCGACCGCGACCTCCTCGAAGCTTTGAATCAGCTCAGGAAAGAAGGGATTGGTGATGTTCTCGACAATGATGCCGAGCAGGCGGCTGCGGCCCGAAACCAGCGTGCGCGCGTGGGTGTTGGGCAGGTAATTGAGCTGCTTAATGGCCTGCCATACGCGCTTGTTCAAGCGCTCGCTCACCAGCGGCGAGCCGTTGATGGTGCGGGAGACGGTCGCGATGGAAACTTTTGCCAGGGCCGCGACGGCGCGAATGTCCGGCATCCTGCCGGCCGTCTTGCGTGTGCCTTTTCGAGCCACGAACCAATCCTAATGCAGGGCCATCGCGGGCGCGGAGAAAAAGTTCCACACGATTTCCACGGTCATTCCCTTAAGGGCGAGGGCGCGCACTATGGATTTTCGGCGATCAGCAGGCGCAGGTCGCGCAGGTTGTGGCCGGTGGGCCCGGTCACCACCGAATCGCCGATGGCCGTGAAGAGCGGGCAGGCATTGAAGGCAGCCAGCGACTGCTCGGGATCGAAGCCGAAGGCGCGGGCGCGGGTCACGGTGGTGGGGTCGGCAATGGCGCCGGCCGCCTGGGTATTGCCGTCGGCGCCGTCGGAGCCGGCGCTGAAGACGGTCAGATGCGCGCCGGGATATTGGGCGAGTTCGAGGGCGCAGGCCAGGGCGAACTGCTGGTTGCGGCCGCCGGCGCCGGGCGGGCGATCCATTCTCACCGTGACTTCGCCGACCGAGACCAGGCAGAAGCGGTTATGCCTGGCGCGCTGCGCGTGAAAGCGCTCCAGCAGGTAGCGCGCCGCCTCGGCGAAGTCCCAGTCGTCGCAACTGTTATCGACCACCACGTGATAGCCGGCCTTCCGCGCCAGCGCGCGCGCGTTTTCCACCAGGTCGTGGCTGGAAAGCAGCAGCTCGAAGACGGAATCGCGAAAGGCCTCGTCTTCGCCGCTCATGTTGGCGGCGGAGGTGATGTGGCGCGGACGCGCGGCGTCGGCCCACGGCAGCTTGGGCAGGAAGGTGGGGCGCCAGCTCTTGTTGCCGGGCGACTCGGGCAGGTCTTTGCGCTCAAAGTAAGCGCGCACCGAAGCCGGCATCCTTTCCCTGAGCTGGTACTTGGCAATCAACTCGCGCACGTCGGCCACAGTGGAGTGATCGGGCGTGGTGGGGCCGGAGGAAAGGGCATCGAGCGTGCGCAGGGGCACGTCGGGAACCAGCAGGCTGACCTTCATGGCCTCAGGCGCGGCCATGGCCAGCCGCCCGCCTTTGACCGCCGAAAAATGCTTGCGCAGGGTGTTGATCTCGTTGATGGGCGCGCCCGATGCGATCAGGAGCTGGTGGAACTCGATGGTGTCTTCCAGCGTGATGTGCGCATCGAGGGGCAGATCGAAGATGGCCGAGCCGCCGCCGGAGATGAGGAAGAACACGAGCGTGTCTTTTTTGGCTTTGCGCAACAGCGCCAGCGCGGCGCGGGCTCCGGTAAAGGACTCTTCATTGGGCAGGGGATGTCCGCCTTCGAAGTAACGGAAGCGCCAGTTGCGCTTATCAGGCAGCAGGTTGGAGCAACAGATGCCGCGCAATCCCTTGCGGCGCTTCATGCGGTCCAGCAGCGTTTCCAGCATCGGCCCCGCAACCTTGCCCACGGCGACAACGAAGATGCGCTTGTACGCGGAGAGGTCGATGGCATCGGGACCGCTGCCTTCGGGAATCAGGCGGTGCAGCACGTGGCCTTCGAAGCGCAGACGGCGGTCGAAGGCCGAGGCGACGTTGCAGTGGGCGAGCGCGCCAGTAAAGATCTCGGTGGCTGTGGTGTGGAGAGAATCCAGGACCGCGTCGCTCACAGGAGTCATCAGAGTTGCTCCTTAAGCCAATCGGCAAGGGCGCGCTGCATGGGTTCGAGTTGATCGACGAAGAAGTGATCGCCGCCGGGAAGAAGGATGAGGCGCTTGGGCTCGGCCGCGGACGCAACCACCTGGGCGAGTTGGCCGGGAGTGGAGAACTGGTCGCGGTCGCCGCTGAGGAAGAGCTTGGGGATGGTGAGATTCTGCAAATACGCGTAGTGGTAGGCTGGGCCTTGCGGCTGCACCGGCAGCCCGAGCGCAGCCACGGCGCGCACCTGCCGGCGCTCATCGGCGCTGGCCGCGGCACGCAGGGCCATGGCGGAGCCAAAGCTGAATCCGGCCACGACGAGCGGCAGGCGAAATTCGCGAGAGAGCCAATCCATCGCGGCCAGAACGTCGCCGGTTTCGGCAAGGCCGTCGTGCCGGCCCTGGCTGTGGCCCACGCCGCGAAAATTGAAGCGCAGAACCGGCCAGCCCAATCCCCACTCCGGGCTGTTGAGCGCCTTCATGGCGTGGTAGACGACCTTGTTGTGCAGGTTGCCGCCAAAGAGCGGGTGCGGATGGCAAACGAGCGCGGCAAACGGCGCGTGGGGCGCACCCAGATTCAGAATGGCCTCAAGCCGGCCCTCGGGCCCGGCGAGCGAAAGGCTGCGAACGGCGCCGGCCCTGAAGTTTTGATCTGCGGGAATCGGGATCGGTGAGCCTTGCACGGCAGATGAGGGCCGCGCCTGACGTGGGCGAAGGTCCGCCGCCTCACTTTCAGAGGGCCCTGTGGGAAGCTCTTTGAGGGTTGCGCTGCCCGGGTGGGTCTCCACCTGGGCCATTGCGTGTGCAGAGCTCATGCCACGTTCCATTCTACGCCGGAAGGAACGGTGAGGGCCGCGCGCCAGGGCGGACGCCGTTACTACGGTATTCTGGCTGCGACATGAAAGACATTTCCAGGCTTGCCCCCATTGACCCCATCGGGCTGACGCGCCAGTTATGCGCAATCGAATCGACCACGTATCACGAGGGCGCGGTGGGCGATTTTCTTGCTGAATTGCTTGCCGGGCGCGGCTGGGAGGTGGAAAAGACTGCGGTGCCGCAGCCGGCCGAGAGCGCCCATGCCGGCCCGCGCTGGAACGTGTATGCGGGACCCGCCGGCCACGCGCCGGACCTGGTGTTTTCAACGCACATGGACACGGTGCCGCCCTACATTCCGCCCTCTGAGGATGGCGAATTCCTCTCCGGGCGCGGCGCTTGCGACGCCAAGGGCATCATGGCCGCGCAGATCGCCGCCGCCGAGGTCCTGCGGACGGCAGGCTTTCGGATTGGGGTGTTGTTTGTAAGCGGCGAAGAGCGCGATTCGGCGGGAGCGAAGGTTGCCAATGAGAATGCGAGGGGCAGCCGCTTCCTGATCGACGGCGAGCCCACCGGCAATCGCGTGGCGCTGGCGTCGAAAGGAGCCTTGCGCGCGGTGCTTCGCGCCACCGGCAAGATGGCGCACTCGGCGTATCCCGAGCTGGGCGAGAGCGCGGTGCACAAGCTGGTGCAGGTGATGGCGCGGCTGCTCGCGCTGGAGCTTCCCGTAACGGAAGACGTAGGCCCGAGCACGCTGAATATCGGCCAGATTCACGGCGGCCACGCGCCCAACGTGATCGCCGACCATGCCGAAGCGCAGGTGCTGGTGCGGCTGGTGGGCGACTCGGCGCCGGTGCGCGCGGCGCTGCTGAAGGCCGCCGAGGGGCTGGCCGAGGTGGATTTTACGCTGGAGGTTCCGTTTGTCCGCCTGCGCGCCGTGGAGGGCTTTCCCACCATGGTGGCCAAGTTCACGACCGACATTCCGCAGCTATCGAACTGGGGCGAGCCGCTGCTGCTCGGCCCCGGCAACATTCACCTGGCGCACACGCCCTTTGAGAAGCTGGCGAAGAAGGAGCTGCTCGAAGCAGTCGAGCTGTACGTCAAGGTGGCGAAGAAGCTGCTCGAGTAAGCCTGCCGCTCTGCCTGGCCATGGGTCAGGGTGAGTTGCTTGAATCGGACGGGCGTAGTTGGCAGGGCCGGTGGTCGAACATCCTTCAAAGGGAAGGATGGGCGACGACACACTCAGAATGTGTGCGCCGCACGCTGATGAGCGTTCTCAAGGCTGTTGAGAAGCGCTTCACTGAAGCCTAGCTTTCTCGCCTCGCCAATCGTTAGGCCGATTGGCTCCTCGCATGCCTCGACTACATGCGGCAGGCCGGTCGCCTTAACCATCAGACGTCCGGCTTTGGCGTCCGGCCAAACGAGAAAAGAAAGGCTTTCCTCTTCCAGAGCCTGCTTACATTCGCCGTCTGCTCGCGAGACTGCCAGAGACGAGAGCGATGGCATCACGAGCTGAGGGACTGATACACCGTCTAGCGTCACACTCGTCACGCCAATGTCCTGGTTATCGGGAACAAACGCCTTCCAGTCAATGAAGCTACCAGTCTTCATGTCGAAGACAAGCGCGAAAGACTGGTTCAACGGGTAGGACCCCGAGCAGACCTGTGTTTCGTTCGCCACTATAGAAACAAATCGCGGTCCCTCCATCTTGACTGCGACTTTCCGATCCCAATTGCCGGCTGGGTTGGCCGCGAGGCTGTTCTGAGTTGCGCGGGCGTATTGTTGAAGCTCTCGGTCGCATTCATTCAGTTCACGCAGAAAAGTCCTGTTCATGGCTTTCAAAAGGGTATTCGTGCGCCGGACGGCGGGCGTCTGCGGCGCGATGATCACCGGCCATGAATCAGCACCTTTGCGCAACTGCTTAACGGGTGCCGTCGAGAAGAGTTGTTGAGGTCGAGCACCCGTTCCGGGGCCTTGCCCATATGCATTGAGCGCCGCGAACATGAGCGCCGAGAGCGCGGCACGGCAAAGAATCGTTCTCAAATGTTTGCCTCCGCTTTTGCACTCGAATTGTAGGCGTTCCGGGGCGAATCGGAATAGGGGCGTGTCACCGTCTACTCTTCCCTTTGACAGGTCTTCGCAGTGCCCTCGTTGAGTGGCTTGCTTTGATCTTCGATTCGGGCCAGAAGGTTCGATCGCGGCTGCGCCGCGTACTTGATTCGAGAAACCTGGAGCACAATTTTCGGCACGACTGAAGTCGTGCCCCTTCAAAACGCTATCGGTGCAAGCGGCTCTGAAGCCGTGCCCTTGTTACAAGGCTCCCTTGGATTGGGTTTTTTCCGCAACCTGTGAAGTCATGCCCTGATACAGATCGAAAATTGCACAAAGGTCCCTTCGACCGCTTGGGATGATGACGATGGGTTCTGCCGCCCCTACGGGGCTGCCGGACACTTTGGCCGCTTTCCCAGGATTGCGTCGCTTCGCGACTTCATCCTGGGCTAAGCTCTTCGCTCCCTCCGGGAGCGGGTGGTGGAGCGGTCGAGCCGCGTCCTGATACAAACCGAAGAAACAACCGCAGATCCTTCAGTCGCCTCGGCGACTTCAGGATGACAACTGAAAGAAGGATTGCGAGCCTATCACCGCCGATTCGGCACTTTGGCGGAGGTTCGCCGTTCGCCTGGGCGTCAATCCCCGAAGGCCACCTTCAATCGGGCTGCGGTGCGATGGAGCGCATCGTTGTAGGCCTGCTCGTTGTAGCCGCCTCCACCCTTGATGAAATCGTGATTGGCCCCGGGATAGGTGACGAGCTCGAACGGCGCGCCGGCCAGGGCGGCATCGGCGGCCAGAGTGCGCGCGGTCTCGATCATGCAGCATTTATGGTAGTCGTCGGCCTCTCCGGCAAACATCAGGGTGGGAACAGTGATGCGGGTTGCGAACAAGGGAGCCCTCCTGGTGAAGCCGGTGGCCGGATACCAGACGATGTCTACGGCCACGAGGTCGGGCCAGCGGGAGGCGAAGCCCAGCGCAAAGCCGCCGCCCAGGGAGACGCCCATCAGCGCTACCTTGCCCGGCAGCGCGTGGGGCAGCTTCTGCGCCTGCTGAATGGCCTGCCGGATCGCCTCGCCCTGCGATCGCTCCATCTTGCGGCCGTCGCAGAAGTACACGTCGTAACCCAGCGCCGAGATCGCTTCTGCCAGCACGCGATCATGCCTGGGGCCCTTGATCCCCGAAAGGAGGACGACGACGTGGCCTTTGCCTTGCGGCGGGGGAAGCTCTTCCTGCGCGCGGGCGCATTGGGCAAGCAGGACGGTGACGAGCAGCGCGGCAGCCGGCGGCAGCGGGCGGAACGTGAAATTTTTCATGAAAGCACCCACGGAGGCGAGAGTCTAGCACCGCAGGTGGGGAGTGGTCTGTGACGGTTGGCTGATCAACGCATCGAAAGCTCCTCTCGGAGGCTATGGCTTCTCGCATATGAAATGTCCTAGCGCCGTCCCGCGATCGTTTTGCGGCGCTTACGGCCCGGTTCAAGTCACCCACGGACGCGGACCTGCCTGTGGGGACCCCGAGAAGCCGTGCCCTTGTTACAAAGCCGCCTCCGATGGAGTTTCTCCATGACGCGTCGAACAACGCGCTATTGGTAGTTGCCGATGAGAACGAAAGGCGCCCAGTAATAAGGATGGGCGTAGCCGAGGCCGGCGTTCGCGGTTCCGGTGTCCTGGACGGCCTCGACGCCGCGGCCGGTCTTCACGCCGGGGCCGCCGGCGCCGCCATGCAGGAATGCCAATTGCGCCTGGCGCAGCGCTTCGGCCTTGCCCTGCGTGGGGTTCTTCACCCAGCGATCGTAGAAGTCGCTCATGATATGGCTGGTGCTGAGGTCGTTCACGTCCCACAGCGTAGCCAGCACGGCTTCGGCGTCCTTCTGCTGCGCCACCATGCCCAGGCTGTCCATTTCGAATCCGTTGCGCGACTTGTAATCCCTGGCGGTGCTGCAGGCCGAAAGCGTCAGCAGCCGTGTGCCGTGAAACGCCACCGAAGAATTCTCCATCTCCGACAGGTTCCACTCGAATCCGTTGGGCGTACCGGCTTTGTCGCCGCCCATGAGCAGGAAAGGCTCGTCGCCGCTGCCCGCCGCGAGGACGAAGTGGCTGGCGATGTGGACCACGGAGAAGCTATTGCCCGAGCCCAGCTCCGAGCGCAGCGCCGCCAGCGTGAACTGCTCGTCGGGCAGCAGCTTGCCCTGCATGGGGCCATGCGAATCGGGAACCGCGGGATCGTGAACCACGGAATCGAGCTCTGGAATGACGCCGGGCAGCGCGGGCATGCCGTCGTAGCTCTTCGACAGGCCCATGGCCAGCGCGCTGGGCTGGTCGCCATTCTGGAGCGGGGCGTCGGTGATGTGGCCGTAGCTTTCAGGCGTGAACAGAACATTGTGAAAGCGCTCGACCATGTAGTGCGAGCCGTCGTAGAGCGCGCACATAGGCACGTAGCGCAGCGCGTCGTCGAGCGACCAGAGCAGCGTGGGCACGGTGCCCGCGCCCGATGCTTTTTCGACGGACTTCAATGCAGGCTCGATGGGCGCCACGATCATGGCGTAGAGCTGGTTCAACTGCGGACGCGGATCGGACGACGGCGAGCCGATGGCCTTGAGCGCGTCAAAGGCCTTGTTGCGCACTTCGTCAGGCGACGCCGGCAGCGTGACCACCTGGCGCGTCGAAGCCGTGACCACAATGGCGTAGGCGTGATTCTGGCCCAGAAGCACGCGAATGCCCATCACGTTGGGGCCGAGCTTGGCCAGCGAGTCCTGGAGAAAGCTTTTTGTGGTGTCGGCGGCGGCCGCACCCGGCGCGGACTGCGCATCGAGTTCGGGGAAGATCTTGTTCTTCATGATGGTCTCGATGTCTGTGGATTGCTGCTGAATGGCCGCCTGCAGCGCCTTCATTTGAGCTTCATCGTCGGCGCTGCGCTGCGGCTTGGCCTGGATTTGCGCATAGGCGAGGCTCGACTCCTCAATCACGCGCGCCTTCTTTTCGAGATCGGGCAGCTCGCTTTCGGCCTCCGACTGAGCGGGCGAGAGCTTGAGCGGCTCAATGCCGGCATCGGCACCGGCGGTTGCGCCCGCCACCAGGTCCTTCAGCTCCTGTTCCTTCAGCAGATCGAGAATCTGCTCCGCCTGGCCCAGACGGCCGGCCTGGACCAGCAATTCTGCCAGCATGCGATAGTATCCCGCGCGCGATTGCGCGTAGCCGGCCTGCAGTTCCTTGTCGAGGCCGCTGATGTTCCTGCGAATCTGCTCGTAAGAGTTCACGGCTTCGAGGCCGAAGAAGATGGCCGCCTCGGGGCGGTTCTGCTTGCGGAAGCCGAGCATCATTGAGGCTTGAATGGCGCCCTCGGCCTCCCGGTCGCTGGTTGCCTGGGCGAGTCCCAGCGCGGCCGCGGCGCTGGTGAACGACATCTCCGGCTGTTTCATCAGCGAATAGGCCCACGCCAGCGTCATCAGCGCGATGGCTTCATTGCGCTGGTCCTTCACTTCGCGCCAAATGCCGAGCGCCTGCAGGTCGAGATCGTAGGCCTGCTTGCCCTGGCCCATGTCGGAATAATCACGGCCCATGTTGTTCAGGGTCATGGCTTCACCGCGGCGGCTGCCGGTTTCGCGAAAGATGGGCAGCGCCTGGTTGGCGTAATCGAGCGCCTTCTGGGGCTGGCCCAGGTCGGCGTAGGCACGGCCAATGTCGCTCAAGGCGCGCGCCTCGCCCGTGCGATTGCCCACCTCGCGCCAGATGGGCAAGGCCTGGTTGTAGTAGTCGAGCGCCGTCTGGTTCTGGCTCAGGTCGCGATAAAACCAGCCGATGTTGTTCAGCGTCAAGGCTTCGCCCTGCCGGCTGCCGAGCTGCCGCCATAGGGCGAGCGCCTGGTTGTAGGTTTCGAGGGCCTTCTGCTTTTGCCCGAGGACAGCAAGCGCCAGGCCCATGTCGTTCAGCACCAGAGCCTCGCCGCTGCGCTCGTTGGCGGCGCGAAACAGCGGCAGCGCCTGGTTGAAATACTGCAGCGCCTGCTTGCCGTCGCCCATGTCGGAGTAGGTTCTACCCAGATTGTCGAGCGTGCTGGCCTCACCCTGGCGGTTGGCGCCCTGGAGCGCGCTCGCGAACGCCGGATTCTGCAGGGCGTGGTCCGTGGCCGGATTGGTTGGGGCGCCGGGCGCGGCATCCGCGGCTTGGGGATTGTCGAGCGTGTGCCAGATGGCCATGGCCGCGTTGAGGTACTTGAGCCCCTCTTCGCGGTTGCCCAGCTCGTCATAGACTTTGCCGATGAAGTTGAGGGTGTTGGCTTCGCCGGTCTTTGAACCCAGCGCCCGCCACAGGGGCAGCGCCGCGTTGAACTGCGCCAGCGCCTTGTCTTCCTCGCCCAAGTCGGTGTAGATGCGGCCCATGGCATCGCGCGTAGTGGCCTCGCCGAACATGCTGGAATACTTTTGCTCGATGGGCAGCGCTTCGTTCAGGCAGGCGAGCGCTTTTTGCAACTGGCCCGACATGCGGTAGAGCGAGCCCAGGACATTCAGCTCGGTCACCAGCGTGCGCTGGTTCTTTTGCGAGCGCGCCTGCGCCAGATTTTTTTCATGCTGATCGATGGCGTTCTGCAGCGCTCCGGGCTGGGGCAGAGCAGATTGCGGCGGCGACGTCTGCGGGGCAGCGGCAAGCGGCGAAAGCGCCAAACTCAGTGTCGCGGCCAGCCGGATTGTGCGCAAGCGATTCATGGTGCGCCGATCAAGATTTGCTCAAGGACGAGCCACGGCCGAGTTGGGCCGGGCCACCGCCGCGCTGGTGGGGGCAGGCCGCAGCGCGAAGTCCGCATCCGCTGAACTGCGGTCCATCACGGGATCCTGGTGCATGCCCCTGGCGGCTACGCTCTGCGATACCTGTTGCTCCACCGAGGCAAACACCTGGCTCAAGGGCGTTTGGCCTTGGCCGTTTTTCAGCGCCTGCAGCAGGTAATAGGTGAAGTAGCCGTGGCGCAGCGAATCGCTTTCGAGCGACTCCTGGTCAACGCGGCTGGCGGCGATGACGATGCGCCCGGTGCCCTGGGCCATGTGGTCGAGCATGGTGTGATCGGGCGCGGTGTTGAGCAGTAGGGCCGGTGCCGCGCTGCCCGCCGCTGCGCCGCCGCTGTAGCAGGTGTCGAGAAAAACCGCCGTGCGCAGCGCCTTCATGCGCGTAGCCACGGCATTGGCCAGTTCCACCATGGGATAGGCAGTGGCGTAGAGCGCATCCTGATCGATGCTGCCGGCGTTGTAGACCTCGGTGTCGTAGGTGACCAGGTAGTTGGCGCCGCCCGCCGAATCAATGGTGCGCGGCGTGCCGTGAGTGGCCACGTAAATCACCACCAGGTCGTTGGGCTGTGCGCTGCGCGCAATCAGGTTCAACTTTTCCTTGATGTTCCTGGTCGTGGCCTGATCATCGGTAAGGACGTAGACGTTGCCGGCAGGGAAGCCTCCGATACCGGGGTCCTTGAGCGCGGCAGCGAAGGCATTGGCGTCCGCAGTGGTGTAATGCAGCGCCGAAATGCCGCTGTCGGTGAAGCGCCCGATGCCGATGACCAGCGCCCACTTCTGCTGGATGGGCCCGGGCTTGACGGGCGGAGGAGGCGGCGCGTTGTCATCGGTTTCCGCCGTGATGCCACGCGATGCGGGCGTGGAGAGCAGCAGCGGATTGAGCTTCTGGTCGAGCGCCTCGGAGCCGACGAGGCGCGCCTTGTCCATGGCGTACCTGGCCAGGGCGTCGTGGCCCAGGCGCTGTTCCACGAGGCTGCGGTAGTACCACGCGTCGCCCAACTCGGAGCAGACGGAATTGGCGTGCTTGAGCAGTTGCAGGGCGGCTTCAAAGTCCTGGCTGCCGCTTTGCGGCGTGATGCTCTCCAGCGCCTGGACAACAAGATCCTGTCCGGCGCCGCAGCGCGCTCCCTGCGCCACAACGCAAGGGCCGGCACACCACGCGCCCGCCAACAACGCCAAAATCGAGATGCCCAATCGCGTGTTCATCAGGATGCGGTGTGTTTCGGGGCTGGCTTGCTGGTGGTCGAAGGCGCCGGCTTGCGCGCCGCGCGCGTCTTCATCGCCGACACGACTGCCGCGCTAACGCCGTTGTTCTTCAAATTCGCCAGCCCGTCGGCGGTAAGGTCAAAGTTCACCGCCTTGGCGCCGCGAATGGTCTGCACGATGGTGTCGTCGTCCATGCCTGACTTCACCATGGTGATGACCTGCGTGTTGTTCAGGCCCCTGGCCCCCGTGCCGGCTTGAGCGGGCGAGGGAGGCTTGGCATTCAGGGCATCCTGCGCGGCCTTTGCCGCTGCCGCTTTCTCCCTGGCCGCTTCCTGATCCAGCTGCTTATAGTGCGTGATGGCATCCTCAATGCGCTTTTGCGGCTCAACGAAATACTTTTCGGCCGGCTTGGCATCGGCAGCCTTGCCGTAATTCACCGAGGCCTGATCGAGGAACTTCATGGCCGTCTTCTCATCGTCAGCCTGATAGGCTAGCGCCTCATAGGCTACGCCAACGTTGTAGAGGCGGTATGCATCCTCGTCAGGCTTGGGAAACGGCGTGGCCGTTTCCCAGGTTTCCAGGGCGCGCTCCCACAGTCCCGCCGCGGCCTGTTTGTTGCCATCGTCCAGCACGCCATTCTTCTGGGCCAGCAGTACGTCCACCTTTTCGTCGGTATTCACCACGTGCTCGGCGATCAGCTGCACCGCTCCGTTAATCAGCAGCGAACGCAGCTCAGCCTCCGTCGGCGGGTTGATTTCCTGGCTCCTCTTTCCGCCCTTCACGCGTCCCAGCGAGCCCGTGACCGAACCCAGCACGCCATGCTCGGCGGAGTTTCCGGCCGCGTCAAATTCGCGGTCGTAAGTGGTGCTGACGTTATCGGAGATCAGCATCTTTCCGTCCGGAGTCTTGGCCTGGAAGGAAACGTACATCTCGCCGGTGATGCGCTCAGTTGAAGTGGCTTTGGCCGCGCCATTGACGAGGTCGCCAATGGTTGAGCCGGTGGATCCCTGCACGCCGCGCTGCGTGTAAACGGGATCGGGATGGGAGTACTCGGTGATGTTGCAGTTGATGAAGACCGCCGGGCTGTCGTCGATGCGCAGGCTGGGCTGATCCTTTAACAGCTCGGTTTCAAGCAGGGCCTGGAAATCGTAGGGAAGGGCGCCGTCTTCGTCGGCGGTTGTGACCGTCACCTTGATGGTGTCGCCGGGAAGATGGATGATGGCCGGAAGCTTGCGCTGAAGTGTGATTTTTTCCTTGGTGCTTCCGAATCCTTGCGCGCGCATCGGCACCGCTGCAAGCGCCCAGGAGCCCAAGGAAACGAACGCTACCAACCTTACTGCACGGAACATTTTTTGATTTCCCCCCGATTGAACCTCCGCGCCGCCGGCCTCATCCGCGGCGCCATCGAGCTTGGGCCAGTTGACTGACCCTAGCATACCCGCATTGACAATCTTTCGTCAGTTCCTCGTTCACCGCTCACTTCGACTTGCTTGTTGTCGACTTCGAGGATTTTTTCCCGGAAGCGCAGGACGAGGAATCGTCCTCCGGCTCCGCACCCTTGGGCTTGCTCAAATTGGTGTCGGAGGGCTGCACCGTGACGCGCATGGATGCATAGGTAATGCCGGGGAGAACGACCTCCGCGCGCTCCGCCAGAGGCTTGGAAGGATCGGCATTCTTGGGCACCAAGTACCCCTGCACCAGGTCGAGGTTGGGCAAGGAATTCGACAGCTCGTCGACGTGCTGCTGGGGCACCATCAGGTAATCACCCGTGGTCAGCCCGATATAAGTCGGGTCGCGGTCGGGATCGTTGAGGGCCTGCTGGGTGGCCACCGCGTTGGTGAGGTTTCCGGCCATCACGAAGCGGGTGCGGTCTTCCCAGTAGCTCAGCGCCTCGGTAAACGTGCTCAGGGCAGGCACGCTGATGGCGGGCAGGCTGACCACGGGAGCCGCGATCCTGGCGCCCTGGATCATCACGTTCAGAGCCTTGACGAACATCGATTCCTGCGCGGCCTTGGAGATGTTGACTGCCAGCTTTCCCGTTCCCCGCGTGAAAAGAATCTTGCTGGTGCCTTGCATGGCCTGCGGCGACCTGAATCCCAAAGCATCCAGCGAGACCTGGCCCATTTTGTTGGGATTCACCGAGGCGATGGCCGACCAGGCCAGCGGCGAGAGGATATCGACGAAGGGATGCACCTGGGTGGTATCGACGCGCAACTGCGAGGCTCTCAGGTTGGCTACGCCGGTGCCGGGACGGTACTGCGACAGTGCGATGCTGACGGCCACGTCGCCGTCGTGATCGAGCAACTCATCTTTCTGGATGTCGGAAGCCCAACGCAGACGCTTGTTGCCGGAGTCGTATTGCAGGTACTGGGTCTGCACCCTGGGATCGGGAAGCTGCTCGGAGGGGCCGCGCGACACGTCCTGGTTGCCGTAGCCGGCGCTGTGGGGATTCACGGAGTTGAAGAATCCGCTCCAAAAGCCGTAAGAATCGTGCGGCAAATCCTCCCCGGACGCCTGCATCGCGGCGGAATTCTGGCCAGCAGCGATCTGGGGCAGCAACGCGGCGAACATGCCGAGAACCGACGCATCGGCCAGAAAGATCCGTCTTGAAACTGTCATCGTCGTATCTCCAACGATGCCGGGCATTGTTAAGAGCCGCCGGCCGAACAAACTAGTGAGTGGAACCCTGGTTTGAAGCAGGTGCTGGTGGTAGCTGCGTCGGCGGCGGTTGCGACACCGGTGGTTGCTGGGCCGGTGCGGTCTGCTGCACGGGGCCGATGGGAAGAGGCGGCGGCATAAGGCCACGCGAAGCGGGCGGCGGCGCTGGCGTCGGCGGCGGTTGCGACGCCGGTGGTTGCTGGACCGGCGCGGTCTGCTGCACGGGACCGATGGGAAGAGGCGGCGGAAGCAGGCCACGCGAAGCGGGCGGCACATTTGCGGCAGGCGGCACTTCCTTGGGAGCGCTGCGGATGGTCATCAGTGCAATGCCCCAATTGGTTGGGACTTCACTTGAGAATCCGCGGGTTCCGGCACTGGTTTGCGTGAGCAGCATTTCGAGCGGCGAACCCACTCCGCGCGCGCCCCGGGTGGCAACGCCTTCGAAATTCAGCGCGTAAGGATCGGGCAGCGGCTCAGCCGTGCTGAGCAGAATCAGCGTATCCACGCCGAACGGCGGGCTGATGCGGAGCGTTGGCGCGTCGCGCAGCGGAAATTGGAGGCCCGTATCGGCGTCGTTGGGATACTGGTTGCCGGTGTAGTTGCCGGGATAGACAACGGATCCCTTGCCGTGGCAGTCGATGTCGAGCACGTACACCCAGCGTCTTTCAATCACGCGATCGGTCGACGCCAGCACCATTTTGAACTGATCGCCCTGGTGGGTGAGCTGGTCGGCGGGCAGCGCGGCGTCGCCCGCCGCCGGAACAAGCGCGAGGGAATAGTAGTCGCCTGTGGAGGCATCGGCGGGGCTGTCGGCCAGCTGCAGCCAGCCGTGCACCTTGGCCAGCAACGAGGAGTAATTGTTCAGCCTGTTGCTCGCCGAATCGATCGCATCCGCGTTGTTCACGGCAACCCAGTCGCTGCGCACCGGGTACTGCGAGGTTGCCGAGCAGCCGGGGCTGTGCGGCACCGCGTTGGCCGCCGGCGGTCCCGCGGCCAGTTCGCTCTTGTGGTACCAGGCGTAGGCCGGCCCATCGGCCGTCACCACGCCGGTAAGCGCATAGAGCGCCGTGGTCAGGTTGTCGGCCATTTGGACGGCGCTGTCGCTGCCTGCGGGCGTCAACCTGGCCGCCAGCTCGCGCGACGGCGGAAGATTGATCCAGAGCTTTGCGCCCGCGGGCAGATTCTGCTTGATGGCCGCGGCGGTCAGCGGCGCTCCTAAATTCATGGTGGCCGTCGATCCCGCCTTTTGCAGCGTCCAGTGCGCGCCGTCCCAGTTGATCACGTAGTCCCACGCCTGCTCCGCCGGATCAGATACCAGCGCAGCGCCCGAAGCCTGCGCCTGCGCCGTCGCTGCCAGAAGGTCGGCTTGAGAAAGCGTGGCCGGCCACATCCAGATGCGCAGCGGCGGATTGTCGGCCGGAACCCACTTGCTCAATTCGAAGATCATGCCCGGAGCTACCTTCGCACCCGCGGGGCTCACCACCTCGGCCGTGGAGCGTGCGATGCCGTTCAGGTCGGTAATGCGCAGCGCGATGGTCTTGCCCGTGCCGGCATCCACCGAAGTGAACTCGCTGCCCACGCCCACCCCGGAAACGCGGCCGATGTCGAGGGTCACGCTGCCGTCGTCCCCGGTGCCGAGCGCGGCTGTGCGAATTTTGCCTGACTTGGCCGTATTGCCTCCGAAAAGCGGCTCCTGGCGCCGGGCTTCGCTGGCGTCAAGATCGGGATCCTGGTTGGGCACATTGCTGCCTTCCAAAACCGCCTGCACGCGCTCGTACAACAGCGCGGCCGGCGTGTCGGCGGGCAGCGCCTCCAGCGCCTCAATCAAGGCCGCGGTAAACGCCCCGTGCGGCTCGGTGGTCTTGCCGGTGGTGGGCATCTCCTTGGCGGTCTGATCCTGCTGCGCTGCCGAAAAAACCAGCGCTGGATTGTCGGCGCGCTCAGAGGGCGCGGGCCTGGGTTGACCGTTGGACAAAGTGTCGGGCGCCTCGTTGATGTCGCGCGGATCGAAGGCCAGCGCCCGCTCGCGATACAGCGGGCCGATGCCGCGGCTGATGCCGCCGGAATGGCAACTGTCGAAGATCACCGTAAGATGTACGCCCTTGTCGAGCGCGGCATTGAAGATGCGCGTCATTTCGCGGTCGCGCACGTCGTATCCGCCCTTGTAGGCGTCGGAGGGCACCAGCGTGCTGTCGGCGTGAACATATTGCCCGTTCACCAAAACGGTCAGCTTGTTGCCCTTGCTGTTGACGCGCAGCGAGCCGTGGCTGGCATCGTAAAACACCACCGTGTCGCCCTTCTGGGGCAGATCGACGAGGTACTTCTGCATGGCGGCCAGGATGCCGTCATGCGTGGTGTCGGCGGCGGGCAGCACCACCACACCGAGGCGCGGCGTGGCCGCGGCCGGATTGGTCAGCAGCACCACCTGGCCGGCCGGAAAGCCAAACTTCGGGCTGGTCAGCAGGAGGGCCATGGCCTGCGCATCGTTTACCGCGCCGTCGAGATTCTGAAAGCTCCCCAGTTCGCAGCGGCCGTAGACGCAGCCGGCAGGATGTTGTGCCGTGGTGCCTGCAGGCTGATAGGTGTTGATGCCGATCAACAGCGCTCTCTGCGTTTCGGCCACGCCCACTGAAGCTGTGAGCGCGCAGACCATGACAGACAGCGCGAATTTGTACGCTCGCATAAGCGCTCCACACGCAGACTGTGTGACGGCGGCTCTCCGGCAGCCGCGTTTATTTACGCGGCATCGCAATCGGGGCCGCGCAGGTTTGCCAGGGGGATGGGCCATCAGGTTTGTGGCCGGATCGGTACGCGGCCTGGAGCTTCTTTTTGCTCCAGTTCTGCCACAGTGAAACCCAAACCCTGACAGGAAGTTGCTCAAAAAAGTTGACGGTGAAGGGAAACCCCCAAGGCCGGACACCCTTTACATCGACAGCGGCCAGGCCGTTCCAGTTTCAAACCAGCGTCTGGCACAAGGCCGCAACAGGAGCAACTCAAATTAATAATTCAGCTTAAAGATCAGCCTGCGATCGAAGGTCAGGGGGACCAAGCAAGTATACCCCAAACCCAAAGGGAGAGATGGTTTGCAGAATGGGCAACCGGCCGGTGGCTTGCGCGGGCAAAACCGCAATTTCGCCGTTGCCGGCGACCTCGAACAAGCGCGGCTGAGGTTGTGGCCCGCCGCGACGCCTTTCCTTAAGAAGAAGCGGCCACGATCAATACCGAGAGTCGGCGAGTGCCCAGCGAAGTTTGCAGCAGGTCCGCGCGAAAGAAATTTGCGCACATGGGGAGAACGCTGGCGTGTTGCCGCCTCAGCGGAAACTAGCGGTCGAGCGGCGAAGCCCTGGCCGAAGTCAGTGCGAGCGGTCAGCCTTGCGACGGCGCCACCAGCTTGTCATACAAGCCGCCGACAATGGCGCCCACCATCAGCATGGTCAGGACGGTGTAACCCGTTTCAATCACGAGAAAGTCGTGAGGCAGTCTTGCCAGGCCATACCACCCCGCTGCGATCACGGTTCCGCAAAGCAGCGCGGACATCAGCACTCCCATGAGCACGCCTTTGCGATGACACACGGCAAGGAGCCATGCCACTCCGTAAGCAAAGAGGAGGCAGACGGCTACGCTCAGAAGCAGATACAGCCCCACGATCTGCCTGGTTTGCGCAGGATGGATTGCGATGGCGTCAAGCCAGCGCGCGCGGAACAGGAAACGCGAATGCCAGACGGCTCCCAGGTACCAGGCGGCAAACGCCGCCAGAACCACGGGCAGGTGGTAGATCTGCTTGGTCGCCGATTTGAGTGCGCGCGGCACATCGGGACCTGCCTGCACCGCCTGGGGCAGGCAGCCCTGGTCGCAGTCAGCACGTTCAGGCCAGCGCGAACAGTCGCACAAGCGCAAATCCGGACAGCCATCGATTCCTGTCGCCACCGCATGCCGGGCATCAATGCTGACCACGCCAGGCCGCTGGTTTTCAGGGCATGAAACCAGCCGGCTGCCGGAGAATCGTTTGTAAATCTCACGCCGCCACAGGGCCAGGGGAAGCAGAAGCAGGGAAGCGGCGACAAGGCAGAGCACGAGCCAGATCAGTATGAGCATGGCCCACCTTCTTTGTGCTGGAGTGTGAGCCTCTTGTCGAGGTTCCTTCAGTGTTCCCCATCACGAATGCCGGGGCCCCCGGGAGCGCCCGCTCAGGACGGTTGCCACAGCTCGATGGGATTTCCCTCCGGGTCGTGAAGATGGGCAAAGCGCCCGTTGGGATAGGTTTGCGGGGCGACCTTCACCTCAACCCCAGCCGCTCTCAACTGGGCGACCATTTTGTCGAGGTCATGCACGCGAAAGTTCACCATCCACATCTTGTCGGGATCGCCGAAATATTTGGTGGTTTCGGGAAAGGGGCTGAAGACGGTCGGTCCGGCCTCCTGCTGCCAGACCGGCGAGTCGATTTTAGTGGGCGTGAGCGCGATTCCCAGGTGATCCAGGTACCAGCGCCCCAACGCCGCCGGATCGTGAGCCCGGAAGAACAGCCCACCGATTCCGGCCGCTTTTTCCATTGCCGCTCCGCCGGGTTCCTGTTGAGCAGCCGCAGCAGGGGCGGCAGGGCTCGCCGGCGGTGCGGGTTTCTGTGCCAAGAGGTCGAGCGGGTTCCCAAGCGGAACCACGCTGGACCCAAGAGCATAAGAAAAGACCTGAAGCAGCTTGCGCCTTGGAACAGTCATCTCACCCTCCTGCTTTGTTCAATGCCAACGGGCTCAAATCCCTGACGCCTTCCCCAAAGTGACAAAGAACCACTATCTGGACACTATCTCTTTGAGATCAGCCAATCCTAAAACGGACATTTCCATCCTGATGCCCTGCTCGAGGTGGGACACCTTGTACCAAATACCGTCCGCCGGCAGCTTTTCCAGCTTATTCGACGACAGCTTTTCTACCTGAATGCCCTTTTTGCGGGCCAGCGCAAATATTCTGGCTTCCTCGTCGGTCAACCCGGGGCCGGCGAGCCATGATGAACCGGTTTCACGCGCGCCACCCATGCGCAGCAATTGTGCAACGCCGTCGTGGCCCTCTTTCACCGCGCAGTGCAAGGGGGTATAGCCGTTATCCATTTCGGCGTTGACATCGGCCTTCGCGGCCAGCAGCAATTGCGCAACGTCCTTGTGACCCGAAGCCGCGGCGCAGTGCAGAGGCGTCATGAGGCTGTTCCGGGCTTTGACGTTGACATCGGCCCCCGCGGCCAACAGTAATTTCACCATGCCTGTCTGTCCATTGCTCGCCGCGTAGAGCAAGGGCGTCCGGTGGGCGTTGTCCCTGGCATTCGCATCGGCCTTCATGGCCAGCAATAGCTCCACCACGTCCTCGTGGCGGAATTGCGCAGCCCAGTGCAAGGGCGTCTCGCCAAGGAAAGTCTGGCTGGAAATCAGATCGGGATTGTCTTCAAGCATTGACCTGACCCGTTTCAGGTCGCCGGCTGCGGCTGCCTCATGAATGCCCATCTGACGATTTCCTTTCCATCGCTCTGAGTATTTTGCTCCATTAGGTCATAGCGCATTCTGCATAGACAAATCTACTCGTGACCGCCGCATTCCTTCCCGTGGTGAAAAGCCATCGCCGTTTGCAGAAGCATCCACTTGCGTTCGCCCCTGACCCGGCTATATTGCCGAGTACGGAATCGGCTCAACAGGCCGCATCACAAATGCCGGCTCACGAACACACCCGCCGCAGCCGATACACCGTTCAGGAGGCATGGCCTGGGATGGTCTCCGATAGCCAAAGTGTGCTCACGCGCATGGTGGCGGAGCCCCGGAGACGTGCGGCACGGAAATGAAATCGGAGACGACGGCCAAGCCGGCACTCGATCGGGATGAGACAGGCTGCAAGGCCGAGTCCGCGGGCGCTCTGTGCCGGCTCTGCGCGTCACCCTGCAATCCTCAGGCGGCGCCGGGGAGCGTCCCTGCTGAAACCCCGCCGCCGCAGACGCGGGACCTCCAGGAGACGCAGGACCGGCTCCACGCTCTCTTCGAAGGAGTGGAAACCGGCATTTTCATCATCGATCCGGAAACGCACAAGCTGGTCGATGCCAACTCCGTCGCCGCCAGGATGGTCGGCGCGGCACGCGAAAAGATCGTGGGAAATCTGTGTCACCGCTTTGTGTGCCCGGCCGACGAGGGCCGTTGTCCTGTCACCGATCTCGGCCAAAGGGTAGACAATTCTGAGCGCGTTCTGCTCACCGCCAGCGGCGAGCGGCGCTCCATCATCAAAACCGTCCGCCCCGTCATGATCTCCGGGCGCCGGCAATTGCTTGAAAGTTTCGTTGACATCACCGAGCTCAAGAAGACCGAAAAGGCGTTGAAGGAGCGTACCGCGTTCCTGCATTCGCTGATCGAACTCAGTCCGCTCGGCATGGCGGCCGTGAATGCCGACGACCGCGTCGAGATGTCGAATGCGGCGTTTGAAAGGCTCTTTCTCTACTCCCAGGCTGAGATCGTCGGCACGGTCCTGGGCGATCTGATCCTGCCCCCCGATCTGGCCGAGGAAGGAGCCAAGCTCAGCCGGCATTGCCTGGAGCAGGGCAGCCTGCAATTGATCACGCGCCGGAGGCGCAAGGACGGGACCCTGCTGGACGTGCAGATCTTCGCAGTCCGCCTGGAAGTGGATGGAAAGCCGCCCGGCATTCTGGCGCTTTATGAAGACATCACCGAGCGCAAGCGCGCCGAAGCGTCGCTGCGCGAGAGTGAGGACCGCTTTCGCAGCGCCTTTGAAGATGCGCCCAACGGAATGTGCATGGTCACTCCCGACGGCCATTTCATGCACGCCAACGCAGCCATGTGCGCGATGCTGGGCTACCCGGCAGAGGAGTTGCTGGCCGGTGCCTGGCAACAGATTACGCATCCCGAGGACCTGGAGCGCTCGCGCCAGGCGGGAGCCGACCTGATGAGCGGCGCCCGCGCCGTGGTTGAGCTGGAAAAGAGATACATCCACAAAAGCGGGAGGGTGGTGTGGGTCCGCGCCAAAATCCAGGCCATTCGAGCCGCCGGTGGCGAGATTTCCCATTTCCTCACCCAGATTGAAGACATCACCCTGCGCAAACAAGCGGACGAAGCCAAGGCTTTCCTAGCTTCCCTGGTGGAGTCGTCTCCGGACGCCATCATTGGGACAAATTTGGATGGAATCGTGATGAGTTGGAATCACGGCGCCGAGGAGCTGTACGGCTATACCGCGGAGGAAATGATCGGCAAGTCGATTTCACTGCTGCTTCTGCCCGAACGCGCAAACGGACGCGCCAACGAGGTGCAGCAGTGCCTGGAGGCAGCCGGGCACAATGGGCTCGTGATCCGCTACGAAACCGTGAGAGTGCGCAAGGACGGAGTATGGGTGGATGTGGCGCTCACGCTTTCGCCGGTCCGCGACGCGACGGGCAGCGTGACGGCGATCGCCGCCATTGCCCATAACATCACGGAACGCAGGTTCAGAGAACAGCAGACACAACTTCAGACCGCGGCACTGGAATCGGCCGCGAACGGTATTCTCATTGCCAACCGTGAGGGGAGGATTCTGTGGGTCAACCCCGCCTTCACCCGATTGACGGGCTATGCCGCCGAAGAGGTTCTCGACCGAACCCCGGCCGTGCTCAAATCGGGCATTCATGACGGGAGCTTTTATCAGAATCTCTGGTCAGCCATTTGCCGCGGGGATACCTGGCACGGCGAAATCGTCAATCGCCGCAAAGACGGCACTCTTTATGACGAGGAGATGTCCATTACTCCGGTCCGCTCCACGGATGGAACCATCCACCACTTCGTGGCTGTGAAACAGGACATCACCGAACGCAAACGGGCGCGGGAAGAAGTGCTCTTCAAGACCGCGTTGCTCGAAACCGCAGCCGAGTCGACGCTCGATGGCATCCTGGTGGTCGATGGGAAAGGCAATCGGATCCAGAGCAACCGGCGCTTTGCTGAGATCCTGAGCGTGCCAGCCGAACTGGTTGATCGCGGTGACGACGAGGCGATGCTGGCCCACGTGCTGCCGCAGATTCAGAACCCCGAAGCCTTTCTCCAGCGAGTCCAGTACCTCTACGCGCACGACTCGGAAAAGGCGCGCGACGAATTTCAACTCAACGATGGACGCTGCATCGATCGCTACACCACGCCGCTTCGCGGCGCCGACGGCAGATATTTCGGGAGGGTCTGGTATTTCCGCGACATTACCGACCGCAAACAGGCCGAGCAGGCGCTGCGCGAAAGCGAACAGCGCTACCGCGACCTCTTTGAAAACGCCGCGGCCATTATCTGCACCACCGACCTGGAAGGACGCTTCACGTCGCTGAACCTGGCCGGTCAGCGGGCTTTCGGCTTTGCGCAGGAGGAAGAGGCCCTGGCCACCGATATCTGGCACTTCGTGGTGCCCGAATTCTGGCCCACCTTCAAGCGGGACTGCGACCGCATGCTCGCCGGCGAGACCAGGCTCACCACCGAGATGGAGGTCATCGCGAAGGATGGACGCCGGTTCAAACTCGAAGTCAAACCGCGCTTGATCTGGCAAGGCGGCAAGGCCGTCGGGCTTCAGGCCATCGCGCACGACATCACCGGCCGCGACATTGCCGAGATGGAACTGCGGCAGGCGCAGAAGCTGGAATCGGTGGGGCGCCTGGCCGCGGGCATCGCGCACGAAATCAACACGCCCATTCAATTCATCGGCGACAATACGCGCTTCCTCGAGGAAGCATTCGCCTCGTTCAAGATGCTCCTCAGCAAATATGCCGAGCTGCGCGTGGTCGCGTCCGCCGGTCCGGTCGCCCCCGATCTGCTGCGCGAACTGCAGCGTGCTGAAGAGCAGGCAGACTGCGCTTACCTGCTCGAAGAGATTCCCCGCGCCATCGTGCAGACCATGGACGGAGTGCAACGCGTGGCGACCATCGTGCGCGCCATGAAGGAATTTGCCCATCCCGAGAAAAATGAAATGGCGGCGGCAGATCTCAACATGGCATTGCAGAGCACGATCACGGTAGCGCGCAACGAGTGGAAGTATGTTGCCGAAGTGGAGGCCGGGTTCGCCGAATTGCCGCTGGTGATCTGCAATGTGGGTGATCTGAACCAGGTCTTTCTCAATCTGTTGATCAATGCCGCCCATGCCATCGCCGATGTGGTCCCCAACGGCGGCAAAGGCCGCATCACGGTGCGCACCGCCGCCGAAGGCGACAAGGTCCACATCAGCATTGCCGACACCGGCGCGGGCATTCCCGAAGACATTCGCGGCAAAATCTTCGATCCGTTCTTCACCACCAAAGAAGTGGGCCGCGGCACCGGTCAAGGCCTGGCCATCGCCCGCTCCGTGGTTGTCGACCGCCACAAAGGAACCTTGAGCTTCGAAAGCGAAGTCGGGAAGGGAACCACCTTCCACATCCGCTTGCCTCTCTCGCCCCCGCCGCCCCCCAAAGACAAATCGCACGCATCCGGCCGGTCGTGAGATTCTTTTCAACAGCATGAAATCTTCACCATCCCGGGAAGAGGTGCGAAAAACAAGCCCGTGGAAGACCACTCCGCGGTGGACCATCGCCGTTTTTCTGCTCGCCGTTTTTTTCGTCTTCGTCAGCACCGGGTTTGCGGTCGACAGCATGGGCATGGGCCGCCAGCCCGCGCTGCGTCTGGCTCTCGGGGTTGCGCTGATTGGCTTGTTTTCGACCACCTATGCCATCACGGGCATCACTCTCCGCCACCGGTGGTGGATTCCGTTTATTCCGCTCTTCATTCTCCAGAACATCTGCATGTCATTGCTGTACAACTGGATGCCCGAGGCTCCGCTGTCGGCGCATCTGGATGCGCCTCAACTCAGCCACATGCACAACCGGCTCATCTTCGACGGCGTTGCCGTGATTATTTCGGTGGTGCTGGGTTACGTAGGTTTTCTGGTGGTTTCGATCTCCGAGGCGCGCCGCCGTATCCGGCTGGAGGTCGACAAGGCCGCACTCGTAACCGAAATGTCTGCCGCGCGCGAAATCCAGCGCCTCATGGTGCCCGAGGAATTGCCGCCGGCGCCGGGCTATGCCATTGAAAGCATCTACCGTCCCGCTGCCGAGGTGGGCGGAGATTTCTACCAGGTCATCCCGCGCGAGGGCGGCGAGACGCTCGTCGTTATCGGCGATGTCAGCGGCAAGGGTTTGAGCGCGGCCATGATTGTTTCCATGCTGACGGGCATGCTCGACGCCATCAGCAGAAACACCAAGGATCCCGCGCAGATTCTGGCCGAACTCAACCAGCGGCTCTTTGAGCGCAAGCACGGAGGCTTCGTCACGTGCCTGGCGGCGCGCCTCGATCCTGATGGCCGCGTGGCGCTGGCCAGCGCGGGCCATCTACCGCCGTCGCTCAATGGCGCGGAAATCAGCCTGGCTGGGTCGTTGCCGCTCAGCCTGGTTGCCGCCGCCACGCCGGAGCAGCTCAATCTCGAAATGCGCCGTGGCGATCGCCTCACCCTGATCACCGACGGCATCGTCGAGGCGCGCGATGCGGAGGGAGCGCTCTTCGGTTTCGACCGCGCCCAGGCGCTCATGCAGGGGGAGGCATCGCCGCTCGCCCTGGCCGAAGCCGCGATGCATCACGGTCAGGAGGACGATCTAACCGTGATCTCGATTCTGCGCACCGCCTGAGGGCAGGCGATTCAACCCGTGAACGCCGGGTTTTGCAAAATCACGCGGCCTGATGCTAGCCGCGCCGCGCCACGTGCCGGCCGACGAACGCGAACAAAAAGAGGATGGCTGCGGTCAGCCAGGCGCCGATGCTGAGCGGCCTGGGCACATACATTCCAATCGCGACCCCGCCTGCCACCAGGGCGGCGCACAGCCCGGCAAATTGCGGCATGCCGTACATGAAAACAAACGGGAGATAATGCGCTCCCACCAGGATCATGCACGCCGGGTAGAACCAGGCTGGATGCAGAGCCGCGATGCCGATCATGACGGGCACCGCGAGACCCACGGTGAAGGCAACCTGGATACCAAGCGCATTCATGGGGTGCCCCTTGGGAAGCGCATAGGCGTGGCCCGCCAGTCGCAGCAGGAGCTGCGTGAGAGGAAAGATGAAGAACCCGCCCAGCACGAGGATGATCTCTCCCATGCGAAAGGAGTGCCAGGTGCACGCCGCCGCCGACGCGCCCCACAGCGCGGCTGAAACAAGCTGGCCGACAAATCCGCCGATAAAGGTCTGGCGAACATCCTTCTGTGCCTGGGTGATTTCCATAGGTTCTGATCATACAGTCGACGATGGCGATGGACCGGCCGTCACGCAGGAGGGAATCAATGCCATGGTGGCATCAATCCGCCCGGCGCCGGAGCACGGAGCGGCTGTCCGGCTGAGGTGTTCGAAAACGGACACGCCGGTGCGCACATGGACGAGACGGGGGATCGGGCCGAAAGCGCTTCGTGAGCTATATCGCTGATAAATAAATGGCTTAGATGCACGCGTGCTTTGGCGCACCGCATGCAGTTGACACAGGCAATACTCTCATTCCCAAAGAGCAGATCTTCTTGAGGAGACGGTCGTGGCTGGACTGCTTCAGGATGTTCGCTTTGCTTTTCGGCAACTGCGCAAGAACCCAGGATTCACCATTACCGCGACGGCGATGCTGGCGGTGGCCATCTGCGCCAACAGCACCGTCTTGAGCTGGATCAACGGGACCATGCTGCACCCGATTCCCGGCGCGCGCGATACCGGCAGCCTGGTAAGCGTGATGCGCGGGGAGTGGAGCACATCGCCACCGCCGCCGCTCTCCTATCTCGATTATCGCGATCTGCGGGAGCAGAATCACACCCTGGTGGGCATGCTTGCTTACAACCACGACTGGATCGCGCTGACGCACAGTGGCGCCATGCCGGACCGGATCTATATATCCAACGTCTCGTCGAACTTCTTCGATCTTCTGGGAGTGAAGCCCTTTCTGGGACGGTTCTTCCGGCCCGAGGAAGAGACGCGCCCGGATGCCGTTCCCTATGTTGTGCTCAGTTACTCGCTGTGGCAGACGCGCTTTGCCGGCGACGCGGCGATTGTGGGCAAGCCAATCGAGATCGCCCGGCATCCCGTAACCGTGATCGGGGTGGCGCCGCAGGGCTTCATCGGAGCGATGCCGGGCATTCGCGAGGATGCGTGGCTGACGCTGAACCCCATTGGGACGGCGTCGTACCAGATGACGCATCGCAGCGCCTATCACTACAACGTGCTGGCAAGGCTGCGTCCCGGCGTAAGCCGGGAGTTGGCCACCGGGGATCTTGAGACCATCATGCAGCGGATCGTGGCCGCTTATCCCAACGATCATCTGGGCAAGAACACCATCACGCTGGATCCCATGTGGCGCTCGCCCTTCGGCGGCAACGGCTACATGGCGATGTCGCTGCCCGTGCTCCTGGCGATTGCAGGCGTGGTGCTGTTGCTGACGTGCGTGAATGTGGCTACGCTGACGCTGGTGCGCTTCGTGTCGCGGCGCCGCGAGATTGCCATCAGGCAGTCGCTCGGCGCAGGACGGGTGCGTCTGGTCAGGCAGATGGTCATCGAGGGCGCCGCCATCTCTCTTGGCGCGGGCGTGGTGGCGTCGCTGCTCACGTTGTGGACGGCCAAGACCTTCGCGGAGCTCATTCCGCCCAATGCAAATCCGATCGTCATCAATGGTGCTCTGGGCTATGAGGTCGCGATCGGAATCATGCTGTTTGCCCTGCTGGCGAGCTTGCTGTGCGGTATTTTTCCGGCGTGGCGCTCGTCTCACGTGCCTGCGGCCGACGTCTTGAAAGAGGAATCGGCAAGCGTTGCGGGCGGCTCGCACAACCGGCGCCTGCTCAGCGCGCTGGTGGTGGCGCAGATCGCTCTGTCGCTCGCGCTTCTGGTCACCTCGGCGCTGTTTCTACGCACCCTGCGAAATATTGCTTATGCCAATCCCGGATTTGAGCAGGATCACATCCTAACCGCTTCCGTGGGCTTGAATATTGCCGGCTACACCGACTCCCAGGTGGGGGTTATCCGCCACAAGATTCTCGATCGCGTGTCGGCATTGCCGGGCGCGACGACGGCGTCGCTCACGGATTGGGTTCCGATGGACTTCACGCGCAAAACGGCGCAGGCTTATGCGCAAGGCTATGTGCCCCGGCCGCATGAGTCGCTGGAGGTGCGCCGGGCCGAAGTCACGTCGCGGTACTTCGAGCAGATGGGCATTCCCATCGTTGAGGGGCGTGAATTCACGCCGGACGACAACGAAAATGCTCCCGAAGTGTTGATTGTCGACCAGACAGCGGCCGACCGCTATTGGCCGGGCCAGAATCCGCTGGGAAGGAAGCTCATGGTCTACGGCCGGCCATTCACGGTGGTGGGCGTGGCCAGGAACACCACGCACCAGTTCATGAACGAGCCGCCCGAGCCCATGATCTATTTGAGCTACTTTCAGGAAGGCGACAACGAGTCCATTGTGCAGGTGAGAACCAGGGGCAACCCGGCGGATCTGGCACAGCCGGTGGAGCAGGCAATTCACGATGTGGATGCACAGATCCCGGTCTTCGATGTGCGCGCCATGCGCGAGACCACCCAGATGTCCGGCATCTTCGCCGTGATGCAAAGCATATTCGCCGGTATGTTCGCGCTGATCGCGCTGATCCTTGCCGCCACCGGCATCTACGGCGTGGTGGCGTATCGCACCGCGCTGCGCACGCACGAAATCGGCATCCGCGTGGCGCTTGGCGCTTCACGGGGCGACGTTCTGAGGCTTGTCCTGTTCCAAGGGCTTTGGCTGACGGTGATCGGCCTCGGTTCAGGGCTGGTGCTTTCGTTCGGTTTCACTCGCTTCATTGTGGCGCTGCTCTACGGAGTTGGCGCCAACGATCCGCTCACCGTGGCCGCGGTGGTGATGGTGCTTGCGGTGATGTCATTGCTGGCGTGTTACCTGCCCGCGCGGAAGGCCGTGCGCACCGATCCCGTGGCTGCGATCCGGCAGCAGTGACTTTCATTCGAAATCGAGAATAATGACCGCCATGGAGGCGAGAAGCGCGGAGATGGCTGCGGCGATGGCGAGAATCCTGCCGCTTCCTTTGGCACACAAACCGAGCAGTGCGCTGGTGACCACTCCCCAGAAGAAAATCCGGTTCAACGGCATCCATATTCCGGGCGGTGTTCCCATGCCGTGCGGGTCTCCTCCCACCGATAGCCACGCCACACTTCCGGCCCATCCGATTGGAATGGTGCAGCTCCCTGCTACAAGGCAGGCGATGAGGCAATAGAATCGCCACCTTGGGACGCGGGAATCAGCCTTGGCCGCGCCCAGTCGCATCCAGGCAAGGACGATGAGCAGGCCGGGAACGAGAAACAGACAGAATACGCCCAGGTACATTCGCGTCCTCTCCACTCTGGATGGGTGGCCTGGAGCAATTCTAGCCTCAACACCGGCTTTGGCATAAAGGGCATGGAACAGCGCCTCTGCGACTTGACAGCGATAGCGGGCGAACTCTAAGTTTTCAGTCGGTAAATTTTTTCCGATTCTCATCGCGTAGTGCGCTCACCCCGCGCCGGAGGCAACGCCATGCAATCCAGGAATCTGGCCCTTCTTCTGCTCTTTGGGATTTCCGCATTGATGTTGCCTGCGCAGACACCCGCCCCGGCTGCCCCGTCACCACCACCAGGTTCGCGCGGCCTGCCCCCGCCGCCGCTTCCGATCGGCCCGGTGCAACAGACGACTCCGGCGGCGCAGGCGCCGGCCCAGGCACCTGCAACGCAAGCACCGCCGGCGACCACTGGCGCGCCCGCCACGCCCGCCGCGCCGCGCACTCCGCAGGCTCCTCCCAGCGTGGTGGCGGGCATTCCCGTCAACTACGACGAGGCCAAGGTGGGCACGTACACGCTCACCGATCCGCTGGTGATGAACAACGGTAAGCCGGTGAAGGACGCCAAAGCGTGGTGGAACAAGCGCCGGCCTGAAATTGAAGCGATCTTTGAAACGCAGCAGTACGGGCGCGATCCGGGGCGCCCCGCCGACGAGAGCTTTGACGTCACCGACAAGGGCACACCCGCGCTGGACGGCAAGGCCATCCGCAAGCAGGTGACGATTTCGTTTTCCAGAGATCCGGCGTGGCCGAAGCTTCACTTGCTCATCTATCTGCCTGCGGCTGCGCACAAGCCGGTGCCGATGTTTTTCTCGATCAACTTCGGCGCGGTGCAGGGCGCGGTCGACGATCCCGGCATCACGCCGGAGGAGATCTGGAATCCCAGAACGAACGAGAAGATGATGCCGCCGCCGGGCCGCGGATTCGGCCGCCTGCCGGTGGCGCAGTTTCTCGATGCCGGCATCGGCGTGGCCACCTATTATTACGGCGAAATCGATCCCGATTATCTCAGCGGTTTCTCAAACGGAATTCGCGCGAAATATCTGAAGCCAGGCCAAACTGATCGCGCGCCCGACGACTGGGGCGCGATCGGCGCGTGGGCGTGGGGCATGAGCCGCGTGGAGGATTATTTTGAGACCGATGCGGCCATCGACGCCAAGCGCGTGGCCATTCACGGCGTGTCGCGGCTGGGCAAGACGGTGATGTGGGCGGGTGCGCACGACCAGCGCTTTGCCGCGGTGATCGCAAGCTGCTCGGGCGAAGGCGGCGCGGCGCTCAGCCATCGCGATTACGGCGAGACCATCGCGCACCTGACTGCGCCCACGCGCTACCCGTATCAATTTGCGGCCAACTACGCGAATTGGGCGGGATTTCCCGACAAGGCGCCGATGGACGCCAACCTGCTGGTGGCGCTGATTGCGCCGCGGCCGCTGCTGCTGCAAACCGGAGACAAGGATTTCTGGTCTGATCCCAAGGGCGAGTTTCTGGCCGAAGTGGCCGCCGGTCCGGTGTACAAGCTGCTGGGCAAGGATCCGCTCGATACGGATGTGTGGCCCGCGGCCAAGACGCCCATCCTGCATGACCTGGCTTATTACATGCACGATGGACCGCATGGGATGGTGCCCACCGACTGGGACATCTACATCGAGTTCCTGAAGATGCATCTGCATCCGGAGCAGTAAGCGGGACAGCGAGTCGGCGAGTCAGCGAGTCAGCGGCGGGAGATTGGAGATGAGGGAAGACTCGCCCCCACCCTAGCCGCAAAAACAAAAACCCGGCCGGGATGGGACGCCCCGGCGAGACCACCGAAGTTATTCAGGGCTGACGGACCGCAAGTTGAAAAACGCCCTTCAGGGCTAAAGCCGCGATGATTTTTGCGCAGGCAATCAGCACCACTGAAGTCATGCCCTGACACTTCGTGCCAGGCGAGAGGGGAAGGGAAGCGATGCGCAAAAGGAGAGGCGCGAGCCTCGTGTTGGTTGCGGCGCTAGGGTTCGGATGCGCGGGCGCGAGCCGTGCGCAAAGCGCGCCGGACGCGCTGGAGCGGGGATTCCGCACCCCGCCCGACTCGGCCAGGCCGCGCACCTGGTGGCACTGGACCAATGGCAACGTCAGCGAGGACGGCATCACCAAGGATCTCGAGTGGATGAAGCGCGTGGGCATCGGAGGCGCGCAGTTGTCGGATGTTGCGGCGGGCAACGGGCAGGTGGTCGACAAGAAAATCAACTTCGCCACGCCGGAGTGGTATCACGCCGTGCGCCACGCGGCCGAAGAAGCGAAGCGGCTCAATCTCGAGATGTCGATCTTCAGCTCGGCGGGCTGGAGCGAGGCCGGGGGGCCGTGGGTCAAGCCCGAGCAGGCGATGAAGCGGCTGGTATGGAGCGAGACGCGCATCGCGGGGCCCTGGAAGTTCAACAGCAAGCTGCGGGAACCACCGTCGAATGAGGGCCCGGTGCGCGATCTGGGCGCGGGGGCGCAGGCGAACGCGATCAAGTTTTACCGCGACAGCGCCGTGGTCGCTTATCGCACGCCCGCGGACGCGCAACCAATGGAGGGTTTCTATCCCGAGGCGACAACCAACGATGGGCCGATCGACCCGAAGCCGCTGCTGGACGACAGCCTGAACACCTCAGTCAACATCGCGGCGCCCAAAGACGGTAGCCCGGCGTGGCTGCAGTATGAGTACGACCATGCCTTCACGGCGCGCGCGCTTTCCCTGGGATGCCGCAGCCGCATTCCCGTGGGGCGCATTCTAACCAGCGACGACGGCGCGCACTTCCGCACCATCGCTGTCATGCCCGGCCCGCAGGGCTATCACGGCGCGGCCATCCGCACCTTCGCGTTTCCTGCCGTCACGGCCAGATTCTTCCGCATCGAATTCGACGGAGCGGGGCTGCTGCCCGCCGCGGTTATTCACGGCGGCACGGTGATTCCCGCGCAGCAATACACGATCACCGAGGCGATTTTCTATTCCGACGCGCGCGTCAACCGCTGGGAAGATAAGGGCGCCTTTGGCAGCCTGATGGACCGCTACGATGTTGTGCCTACGCCGCAGGCTCCCGCGGACGCTGAAATCGCGCGCGGCGATGTTGTGGATCTGACCGGCAAACTCGACGCGGATGGCACGCTGCACTGGGATGTGCCGGCGGGGAACTGGACCATCCTGCGCATGGGCTATGCGCTCACCGGCGCGACCAACCGGCCCGCCGGACCCACCGGACTTGGCCTCGAAGTGGACAAGCTGAGCGCGAAGTATGTGGCGCAGTACTTCCACGGCTACATGGATCCGATCAAGCAGAATCTCGGCGACCTGGTGGGCACATCACTGCGTTATATGACCATGGACAGCTGGGAAGCGGGCATGCAGAACTGGACCGACGACATGATCGGCGAGTTCCAGCGGCGGCGCGGCTACGATCCCACGCCTTACTTGCCGGTGCTGGCAGGACACGTGGTCGAAAGCGCCGATGTGAGCGACCGCTTTCTGTGGGACTTCAGGCGCACGCTGGCCGACTTGTTTGCCGGCGAGTTTTACGGAACCATGGAGAGCGAGCTGAAGAAGCTGGGCATGGGCAGCTACTCCGAGGCGTCGGGCGTGGCGCTGGAGATTCCCGAGGACACGCTGCTGAACAAGAGCCACATCGACGTTCCCATGGGCGAATTCTGGGTGCATGCGCTGCATCCTGAATCGATGTACCTGGTGGATGTGCGCGGCGCGGCATCGGCGGCGCATGTGTACGGCAAGCCGATTGTGGCCACGGAGTCGTTTACCGGCGGCGGCTACGAAGCGCCCTTCACGTTGAAAAAGATTGCCGACTACTGGTTTACGCAGGGCGTGAACCGGCTGGCGTTTCACACTTCGGCCCAGCAGCCGCTCGATACCAAGCCCGGCAACACCATGGTGGGCACGCACATCAACCGCAACATCACGTGGGCCGACGAGGCCGGCCCGCTGATGACGTATTTTGCGCGCATCAGCTACATGCTGCAGCAGGGAAGTCCCGTGGCCGACATTGCCTACCTGCTGCCCGAAGGCGCGCCCTCGACCATGCCGTTCTGGGGCGCGGGCCTGCTCCCCGCGCCGCCCGCCGGCTACGACTACGACTACCTGAACACCGACATTCTTCTTCACCACACCAGCCTGGGTGCCGATGGCCGCATTCATGTGGACGGCAGCAGCGACCTGCCCGACGGCGTGAGCTACCGCGTGCTGGTGCTGCCGCCCACGAGGCAAATGACGCCGGAGGTTTTAACGAAGCTGCATGAGCTGGTGGAAGCGGGCGCGACCATTGTGGGGCCGCGGCCGCTGAGTTCACCGAGCCTGGCGCATTATCCCGACGCCGATGCCGAAGTGCACGACATAGCGACGGATTTGTGGGGCGATATGGACGGCGTCACCGACACGCAGCACGTTTTCGGCAAGGGAATGACGTACTGGGGTTTGTCGCTGGACGAGGTGCTCCATCGCGTGCAGGCTCCGCCCGATTTTGCTTCCAGCGGGAGTCTGGAGAGCCCGCCGGCGTGGGTGCACCGGCATACGGCCGATGCCGACATTTATTTTGTCGTGAACCAGGCCGACGCGCCAGTGCATCTCGATGCGCGATTCCGCACGGAGCACAAAGCGGTTTCGATCTGGCGTCCGATGACGGGGGAAATCAGCTCAGTGGTGGTCGATCCGTATGACACGCCTGCACTCGTCGCGGACCGCACCGGCAACCGGCAGCCCGGTATTGAGCCGGCGGCATACGTGAAGCTGCCGGGTTTCACCTCGGTTTCGCTCGACCTCGCAGAACGTGAGTCGGTCTTTGTCGTTTTCCGGGACCTGGCCGGCGCGCCCATCCACCAAACCGCTGCGACGGCGAAAGCCACGCTGGCCACGATTCCCGGTCCGTGGACCGTCACGTTTCCGCCCAATCTGGGCGCTCCGGCGAGCATCAAGATGGACGCGCTGGTTTCCTGGACCACATCCGCCGATCCCGGCGTGAAGTATTTCTCCGGCACGGCGACCTACTCCAAAGAACTGCGAGCGCCCGCCTCGTGGTTTCATTCCGGCCAGCATCTGTGGCTCGATCTCGGCGATGTGCGCGACCTTGCCGAAGTCGAGCTGAACGGAAAATCCCTCGGAATGGTCTGGGCCCCGCCATATCGCGTCGATGTGACCGGTGTTTTGAAGCCGGGCGTCAACAAGCTGGCGATCAAAGTCACCAATGAATGGACCAACCGTATCGTCGGCGACCGCGTTCTTCCGCCGGAACAGCGCGTGCTGGCACAGGCGGGTCCCGCGCCGCCGCGCGGAGGGCCCTTCTTCGGGCCTCGCGAGCCTCTGGAATCGGGATTGCTGGGCAGCGTGACGGTCGTGGCCGAGCGGGCTCGCTGATGCCCCGGAATTCTGCCCTGTTTTTACACAGAAATTGATACGCTTCAAGGCACAAAGGTAAGTATGCAATCGCTATAAGACGCGTTTTCCATATTGACTCCCCAACCGGGACTGCTATATTGAAAGCATTGGTTTTCTAGCAACAATTTTCATAAAAGTTGCACAATTCCGGTTGAAAGCACCTCCTTTCATCGCCGGAAGTGCAGTTCCTCAAATGCAAGATGGCTTGCCTTCGGTTTTTCGGGCCTGCGCGATAGCCAAATAGTGCGCTAGTTGGCCCGGAAGCAGGCTGTGGAAAAAGCCTCACCCAAGTGAGGAGGGCGAAGCCTTGCACGAAATCGGGCTCCTGACGGCGCAACCCTCGCGGCGCTCGGCACCGGCACCCTTGCTCGATGTCCCGCAAGCCTCCCGGTGGTTTGCTCTCTACACAACTTCACGCCACGAAAAGCGTGTGGCCCAGCATTTGAGCCAGAGGGAGATCGAGTTTTATCTTCCCCTCTACCGTTCGCAGCGCAGGTGGAGCGATGGATCGCGCGTGACGCTGGACCTTCCGCTCTTTCCCGGCTACCTGTTCGTGCACATCCGGCGCAACGAGCGCGGGCGCGTCCTCGATGTTCCGGGCGCGCTGGGCGTGGTGGGCGGAACCGGCGGCGAGCCCGCTTCGCTGCCTGACGCCACCATCGATGCTTTGCGCTGCGGGCTCGAATCGATTCCTGCGCAGCCGCATCCCCTGGTTAGCGCAGGGCAGCGCGTGCGCATACGGACGGGCGCGCTGGCCGGCTTTGAAGGCATCGTGGTCCGGCACAAGAACGGCCTCCGTGTCGTTCTCACGCTGGAGCACATCATGCAAAGCTACGCCATCGAAGTCGGTATAGACGATATCGAACCGCTGACGCCGGGCGCGGTGCCCGGCAGAGCACGCAAGGCCAGAGAAGGGCAACCCGCCCGCAACGGTTCCGTGCGCCGCTGAGCGCGCGCTTCCCAAAGCAAGCCTCCAGTAAACCCGTAGAAATCGATTATTTCCCGCGGTTCCACTTCATCGTTCGACCGAGGCCAGCCGAGGCATCGCCGCAACCGCGCGGCAACCAACCCTGGCGGCTGAAGTCTTCAAGGAAGATTTGCCATGCCCAAGGCTCATCGCAAAAATGCCGTTCCGCCCCTGCTGCTGGTTGCCGCCGACAGCGCGTCCAAAATGCCTCCGAACCGAGCGCCAAACCCAGCCCGGGGAGACGCCGAATCGCGCATTTTGGCCAGCGCCGCCGAGATGTTCGCCAATTTTGGCTATAACGGCGCGAGCACGCGCGATATCGCAGCCGGCGCCGGCGTGAACGAGGTGACCATTTACCGGCACTACCCGCGCAAGCGCGACCTGTACGTGGCCGTGCTGGATGCGCAGTTGCAGCAGGTGAAGCTGCGCGGCGACCTGCTGGCCCACATTGCCGCAGCCCAGGATGCGCGCACCGCCGTGGCGCGCACCTATGACCTGATCGCCGCCACGTTGCTGCATCGCAAGGAACTGCTGCGCCTGATGCAATACAGCACGCTCGAACTCGGCGACGAGATCGATCCCCTGCTGCGCCGGTATCTGGGCGAGCTGGTTGAAGTGATCGCGCACTACCTGCAGCCGTGGGTCGACCGCGGCGAGGTGCGCTGCGCCAGCGCCAAGGCGCTGGTGCTTTCACTGGTAGCTATCATTCTCAGCCACCGTTCGCTGCACCGGCTTTTCTCGGGAGACGGCTCCAGCCCGGAAGCGATGTTCAAGGCCTACGCGGAGTTTTCGGCGAGCCATTGAGCGCTCGGAATTTGATGCGCATTTTGCACATCATCGACAGTTTTTCGCCGGCTACCGGCGGTCCGCCCGAGGCGGTACGCCAACTGATCAAAGCCACGCGCGCCACCGGCACCGAGGTCGAGGCGGTTTGCCTCGATCATCCAGGCGCGACGTTTCTGAGTGGTATAGCCTGCCCGGTGCACACGCTCGATCAGTCCTTTGCCGGCAGATATGCGTTTTCGCCGCGCTTATGGCGCTGGCTGCATGCCAACGCGGCCCGTTTCGACGGCATGGTGATGAACGGAGTGTGGACTTTTCCCGGCCTGGCCCTGCTTTTTGCAGCCCGGCGCGCGCGGCGTCCCTACGGAATCTATTCCCATGGGGCGCTGGACCCGTGGTTTAACCGCAAATACCCGCTGAAGCACTTGAAAAAATTGCTTTATTGGCCTGTCCAGTATGCCATTCTGCGCGGTGCGCGGGCGGTCTTCTTCACCACCAGGACGGAGCGGGACCTGGCCAAAACCAGCTTTCGGCCCAATGGCTGGCACAGCGTCGTCGCGCCCATTGGGATCACCGAGCCGGAGGAATCGGAGACCGGTCCAGGCGGGCAAATGGAGGCATTTTATGGCAAGCTGCCGCAGCTTCGCGGGCGGCGCTTTCTGCTCTTCCTGTCGCGCATTCACGAGAAGAAGGGCTGCGACCTGCTGATCGAGGCGTTCGCCCGGGTTGCGGGCGCTGCGCCCGATCTGGATCTGGTGCTGGCCGGCCCCGATCAGGAGGGAATGCAGGCGGCGCTCGTGCGCAGGGCGCAGCAACTGGGCATGGCGGCAAGAGTGCACTGGCCGGGCATGATCGGCGGCGACGTAAAGTGGGGCGCGCTGCGTGCCTGCGAGGCTTTCGTTCTTCCCTCGCACCAGGAGAACTTCGGCGTCGCGGCGGTCGAAGCTCTCGCGGTGGGAAGGCCGGTGCTGCTCAGCCACCGGGTGAACCTGTGGCCGGAAATTGAAAACGACGGCGTGGGGTTGGCCGAGGACGATACACTTGAAGGCACAAAGAGATTGCTCGAGCGGTGGTTGAGCCTGCCCGAGGCCGATCGCACCGCGATGGCCGCACGCGCGCAGCCGTGCTTTTTTGAGCGCTTTTCGTTGCGGCATACAGCCTTGGCCATCAATGAGGTGTTCAGCGCGGCGTGATCAGCGCGCCGGTGTGAACGTGGTCATGAACCGGCGTCGAGCGGAGCAGATCGGCCCTGCCCGCGCCGGCGCAGGGCAAGAATTTAGCGAAACCATTGAGCCGATTAAAGGTATTCTGGAAGAGGCATAGGAGTTTCAATGTCCCTCGAGATTCAGTCGGAGCGCCTGCCGGCGCAGCCTGTTGAAGGCCGGTCAAGCACTTTGCCATTGGTTGAGCAGCGCTCGCTGATGGACGTATGGCGCGTGCTCACCAAGCACCAGTTCCTGATTCTGGGGGTCACCATCGTTGCCGTTGCCGTGGGAGCCTGGGATGCGTTCCACACTCCTCCGGTGTTTGAAAGCGTGTCGCGGGTCGAAGTGAAGCCCAACGAAGTCACCAGCGCCGACATCGGAAGTTACTTTGCGGCGGCGGACCTGGACACCACCGACATGCAGACGGAAGTGAACATTCTGCAGAGCGACGCGGTGCTGTTTGAAACTGCCCAGAATCTGGGTCTCATCCACATGATCCGCGGCGAATCCGCCAAGAGCGGTGCGCCGGATTCGGTGTCTTCCCGGCCGATCACTCCGCAGGAGCGCGCGACCATGATCGGAATCGTCCGCAGTGGCCTCTTCATCACCATTCTGCCCAGCACGCGGATCCTGGAAATTCGCTACCGCGGAACCGATCCCAAGCTGGCCACGGCCATCATCAACGAACTGGTCGACACTTACTCCGACGAGGACCTGCGCACCAAGTTCGAGCGCACGCAGCACGTTTCGTCGTGGTTGCAGAAACGTCTCGACGATCTGCGCCAGGAAGCCGAAGATACGCAGCGTCAGCTCGCCGACTATCAAAGGGCCCACAATATCGTCGGCACGGATGAGAACTCCAACCTCACGCTGCAGACGCTGGCACGTATCAGCGGCGATCTGGATTCGGCCGAAGCAGAACGCATTCAGGACGAAGCGCGCGTACGGCAGTTCAATGCGATGAATCCCGACATGGTGGCCTTGATGGGCGACGATTCCACGGTGGCATCGCTTCAGGGCCAGCTTACCGATCTGGAAACGCAGCGCGGAGAGCTGACCGCGAAGTTTGGTCCGAATCATCCCCAGATTCAGCAGCTGGATGCGCAGATCAGCCAGGTCCGGGCGCAACTCAACAAGGAAACCGAGGTTGCGCGGCGCCAGGTCCACGATGAATATGTGGGCACCCTGGGCACGGAAGATGCGCTGCGCAAGCGCCTCGGCCAGCAGGAGGATGCGGCCTATCGCCTGAACGCGGATGTGGCGCAGTATGACATCCTCCGCCATGAGGCCGAACTGACCCGCACTCTCTACGACACGCTGCAGATGCGGCTCAAGGAAGCCAGCGTCACCGCCGGATTGTCGGCAGCCAACATCATCGTGGTCGACCGCGCCCAAGTTCCGTTTGTCCCCGTGGCGCCGCGCAAAGGCATGATCCTGATGATGGGGCTGGTGGGCGGATTGCTGGTAGGAGCGGTGCTGGCCTTCGTGATTGAGTCCATCGACGACCGGCTGCGCACCTCGGAGGAAGTGGAAGCCGCTTCGATGTTGCCGTCGATTGCAGCCATTCCACACATGCTTTCGGGACCCGAGTGGCGCCGCAGCGAGGGCAAAGAGGAACCGGCGCTCAGCGTACCCGCGGCTCCGCAGCAACTCATTACCTTGTGGGATCCCAAGTCGAACGGCGCCGAAGCCTACCGGGGCATGCGCGCCTCGCTGCTGCTTTCCTCCATTGACAATCCGCCGCGCGTTATCGTGGTGACGAGCTGCTTTCCGGCCGAGGGCAAGACCACGACGTGCCTTAACCTTGCCATCGTGCTCGCGCAGCGCGGTGAGCGGGTTCTGCTGGTCGACGCTGACCTGCGCCGCGGCAGCCTGCACCGCGCCTTCGCCATGGGCGACCAGAGCTTTGGCCTCTCCACGGTGCTGGCGCAGCCGGGACAACATATCGAGATCCCCTCGCCGCTGCCCGAGTTGCCGGATCTGCATGTGCTGCCCACCGGTCCGCGCCCGCCCAACCCCGCCGAGATGCTCTCCTCCAATCGCATGGAGGAGCAGATGCGGCAGTGGGCGCATGAGTTCGACCGCATCGTAATCGACACCGCGCCGCTGCTGGCCGTTTCCGATACCCAGGCCATGGCCGTGCGCTCCGACGCGGTGTTGCTGATTGCGCGCGCCGGCGTCACCCGCAAACGCGCTCTCATCCGCGCCCGCGACCTTCTGTGGCGCATCAACGCGCCCGTTGCCGGCGTGGTCGTCAACGACGTCGACATGCGCCTGGAGAACTTCTACACCTATCGTTACAGCATGTACGCCAACGACTATTTCTACGGGTACCAGCAGAGCCGCTCCTCCGATCGGGCCTATGGGTATGAGGATGACGAAAGGGAAAGGTGACATGACCAGGAAAGTTGCGCGCGCCATCGCGGTCGTGGCGCTGGTGTTGGCGCAGGCTTGGGTGGGGATGGCGCAGACGGCGGCCAATGCCGAGCCCGACGTGGCTCCGCCCCTCAGGATCGGTTCCGGCGACCTGCTGGAAGTCTCCATGTTTCTCAATCCCGACCTTTCCGGCCGCTACCGGGTGGACGAGAAGGGCGACATCGTGCTTCCGCTGGCTGGCCGTATCCATGTCCAGGGCGCAACTGCGGGCGAAGCCGCAACCTTGATCGAGAAGCGCTTCCTCGACGCGCAGATTCTGCAGCCCGCCAATTGTCACGCCACGGTCTTCATTGCCGAGTATGCGACGCAGGGCATTACCGTCAACGGAGACGTAAGAACGCCCGGCGTCTATCCCGCCCTGGGTGTGCGCATGCTCAACGATGTGATGGCGGCGGCGGGCGGCCTGATGCCTACGGCGGCTTCGAAAGTGGTGATCACCCATCGCGATGATCCCGGCCATCCGCAAACCGTGGACTACAATCCCGCCGCGCTCAACCCGGTGATACCCCAGGTTCAGATCTTTCCCGGAGATTCGCTTCTGATTCCCCGCGCGGGCCTGGTTTATGTGCTGGGCGACGTGAACAGGGCCGGCATGTATGTGCTTGAGGGGCGCGACACGTTGACGGTGGAGGAGGCCATGGCGCTGGCCGGTGGTGGCGCGCACGCTGCGCAATTGAGGCATGTGCAATTGGTGCGCTCCATGCCGGATGGGAAAAAGGAAGAGATCATCATCCCTATGGACCTGGTTTTCAAGGGCCGGGCTCCCGACGTCGCAATGAAGGATGGAGATATCCTTTTCGTCCCAACCAGCAACGGCAAACTGGCCGCGGAGCAGGCCCTCACCGCCGCAATAGGAATCGGCACTTCCCTTGCCGTTTACCGCGCCGCGACATACTAAGACATCGCCTGCTTCTCCTGGTGGCCGTCGGTGCCGAGCACAGGAGAATGCGAGTCACTCGCCGGCGGGGGATTAGCAAGCGTGGTGAGCTCAGGGCGCGGAACGAAGCAGAGGGAGCAGTCCGAAGTCGCTCTGCGACGCGGTTCGCAACTGCGGATGCTGAGCCACCAGAGCGAACATGTCGAGCGCCAATCCACTCCTGATCGAAGTCGTTCCGCGCATGACGCCGGCGCGCTGCGGTGTCAGCGACGGGTCGCTTTTGATTGCTGGCGTGCTGGATTCCGCTTTCGGAATCCGCACCGCATTTACGGTGTTGAACTCCAGCGAGCGATGCCGCATTCCGTACCCCATCGTGCACTGTGCGCCGGGCGGACTGCTCGACGCATGCAAGACATTGAGTGACGGCGGGACGGCAGCACTGCTCGTGCATTTGAGCGGCTACGGATACGCGGCCGATGGGGCGCCGGCAGACCTTGCTCAGGCATTGGAAGAAGTGAGTGCCGGCGGGCAGTTTCGCATTGCCGTGTTTTTCCATGAATTATTCCAGCCGGCATTGCCGTGGAAACCGGGCTTCTGGCATTCACGGCGGCAAAAGCAAGTCGTTCGCCGCATCGCTCGGACCTGCGATCTGCTGGTGACCAACACGCGTCCCTCGCTTGACTGGCTGGAGCGAGTGCCCAACAAGCGTTCCGTCGCTCCCATTCAATTTCTTTCTGTGTTCTCGCAGGCCTGCGAACCCGATGAACCTGTCGCCTTTGCCCGGCGCGAACCGGTGGCGGCGGTGTTTGGTCTCGAAGGAACAAGGCAACGAGCCTACAAGGAAATGGCCGCAGTTGGAACCACGTTCCACGATCTTGGCGTCAGGGAGATATGGGATATCGGCCCCGAGATCGACACACCCAGTGAATTCCGCGGCATTCCCATCAAGCGTTGGGGCGTGTTGCCGGCGGAACAGGTCGGGCAGCGGCTCTCGCAGGCCCGATTCGGATTTCTTCCTCTGATTTCGGGGTCGACCAAGTCGGGCGTTTTCGCCGCCTATTGTGCCCATGGCACCATTCCAGTTCTTGCTCGGCGTCTTCCGTGGGAAATTGACGGATTGCAGGAAGGCGTCCATTTTTTTAGCCCGCAGACAGCGAAGGCGGCGCGGACCTCGGGCCTGGAGCGCTGCTCACAGGCCGCGTGGCGCTGGTATCAAGGGCACCGTCTACGTGCCCATGCCGCGATGTACGCGCAATGGCTCGAGGATCCGGCCATGGGCGCGGGCACTGAAGAGCGCGTGGCCGCCACGGCGCATGGCGAATAAGGGAGCATCGCCTGCCGTCGACTGCGCGAAACCTGAAGCAGGCCTGCGCCGGCCCAGGCATAGAAGATGAACCACCCTACTGTCCTTCTTTCCCATCCCACGGGCAACGAGAATGTGCGCAACGCCCTGCGCGGCCTGGTTGAAGGAGGGATGCTCAAGGAATTCTGGACCACGATTGCCTGGGACCAGGATTCGCCCTGGAACCGGATGCTTCCGCAGCGGCTGCGGATGCTGCTGGCCAGGCGGTCCTTCGCCGGCGTGCCGCGCGCGGCCGTGAAGTGCGTTCCGTGGCGCGAGATGGTGCGCCTCGGCGGCGGTTTTTCTCCACTCTGGAATCTCAGCGCAGGCGAGCGGCCCTTTTCCATCATTGGCGTTTACCGGCACTTCGATGGCAAAGTGGCGGAGCGTTTGCGCACCATGCGTCCGGATGCTGTGTTTGCCTACGAGGGCGGAGCCCTACAGACATTTCGCGAGGCCCGGCGGTTAGGCATTGCCACGTTGTACGAACTGCCTAGCACCTATTGGTATTGGGAGCATAAGCTGCTTTCAGAGGAGGCTGTGCGCAATCCCGAGTTTGCCGGCCTTCTTCCCAAACTGTTCGATTCGCCCGGGCATATGCAGTGGAAGGACGAAGAACTGCGCCTCGCCGATTGTGTTTTTGTGGCCAGCCGACACGTCAGGCGTTCCTTGGCAGGGATTGTGCCGGAGGGAAAGATTCGCGTGATTCCCTACGGTGCGCCGGCGCCGCGGCCGCGCCCGGAATCTGGCCGCGACCCCAGCCGGCCGTTGCGCGTCCTCTTCGTCGGCGCGCTGATTCAGAGGAAGGGCGTTAGCTATCTCCTGGAGGCCGTCGAGCAGCTCGGCGCGCGCGTGGATTTCACGATTGTCGGAACACGGTTCCAAGCCAATTCCCGCGTGAATGAAGCGTGCAGGCGCTGGCGCTGGTTTGAGTCCATTCCCCATGCTCAGGTGCTCGATCTCATGATGGAGTCAGACGTGCTTGTGCTACCCTCGCTTTGTGAGGCTTTCGGCCTGGTGGTGACCGAGGCGCTGTCGTGTGGAGTCCCGGTGATCGTTACTCCGCAGGTGGGCGCAGGCGATCTCATCCGCGACGGCGAAGCCGGTTTTATCGTCCCATCCTGTTCCGCCGAGGCGATCGCGGAACGGCTCGGTACCCTTGACCGCGACCGCAATCTGCTGGGCGCCATGTCATGCCGGGCACAGGCAGCCGCAGCCGCCCGGTCCTGGGAGCATTACCGAGCGGATTTCGCCAACGCCGTGAGGGCCGCAGCATGCCGCTGACAACCCGGCACACTCCAAGAATCAAGCACATCCGCGTGCGCTGGCTGGCCGACTTCAGAAAGCTGCCGCTGCTCAAGAAGCTCTTCTGGCTCTACTTTCTGCTGCTCATTTTTGAGGGGGCGCTGCGGAAATGGGTGTTCCCGCAGTTTGCCGGGCCGCTGCTCCTGGTGCGCGATCCAGTTGCGGTGTGGATCATCTGGGAGGCCTTTCGCACCAAGAAGTGGCCGCAACGGTGGTCGACGGTCACCGCCATTCTAGTGGCGTTCATCTGCGGGCTTACGTTGCTCCAGGTGATGCTGAACGATGTGCCGTGGTGGGTGGCGGTCTATGGGGTGCGGTCCTACCTGCTGCCGTTTCCCGTTGCTTTCATCATGGGAGAAAACCTCGACCCGGCGGATATGCGCAAATTCGCAATTTGCACCCTGGTGCTGCTGCTGCCCTTGGTGGCCCTTGAAGTTGCGCAGTATCGCGCTGATCCAAGTTCGCCTTTAAACGCCGGCGCAGGATTGGAAGCCCACCAGACCACGTACTATGGAGCGCACGCCCGAGCTTCGGGCACGTTCAGTTACAACGTCGGTCCCACCTCGTATGCGCCGCTGGCCGCGGCATTCATCTTTTTCGGGCTCACCAGCGACCGCTTCGGGAAAAGATGGCTGTTGTGGGCGGCAACGGCAGCGCTGATTCTCTCCGCCCCGTCGGTAGGATCGCGCGCCATGATCTTCGAATTGGCGGAGGTGGTCGTATGCGCGGCCATCGCGGCTCTGCTCGGCGCCAGCCAGTTTGTGCGCACGCTCAGGATAGTTGTGCCCATTTTTGCCGTGTATTTTCTGGTCTCCTACCTGCCCGTTTTCTCGCAGGCATCCCAGACTCTCAACAACCGCTTCAACCAAGCAGATGCGGCCGAAGGAGGTTCGGTTCAAAGCTCCATGGAGATGCGCGCCTTTGGACCGATCATCGGCGCCGTGGTGCAGACGGACTTCACTAAGAACGTCATTGGCCAGGGGCTGGGAACGGGCGCCGCCGCGATTTCAAAGGTGACCACCGGACATGTGAGTTTCCTGATGGGCGAGTACGAGATTACCCGCGTCATTGGCGAATTTGGCCCCATTGGCGGGTTTTCGTTCATGCTGTTTCTCTACGGCCTGGCGTTGATATTGTTCATCTCGGCGTTCTTGCGCGCGCGCGAAGGTTCGCCTCTCGGCCTGCTGCTGTTCACGGTGCTTTTCAATTCCCTGACCGCGGGAATTCTGGAGCAGCCGACGGAACAGGGGTTCATGGTGATCGCATTGGCGTTCACCCTGTCGGCCGTGGAGCGCAGGCGGGTGGTGGCCAAATCGGCTCACGAGGTGCAGCCGTTGCCTCGGCCGCTGCGCTACAGCCAGGCGGTCCGTTAAGGCTCTTTCACCTGAATTGAGCAGTTCATAAGCGCCCTCGCGCGCGAAAATGCCGATATCGCATGCGCACTACAGCAGGCGCTGCCGCGGCTTTACATGGGCAGAAACAACGGCTCGATCTTCCGAGCGCAGGGCAAAGTAATTCGCGTAGGAGAAGTACTCGCCGTACAGTTCGTAATTCGGCTCATACAGCGCCGGTCCCTTCAGCAGGAAGACGCGGTAGCCGCATTGCTCGAGCAGATCAAGGGCGGCGCACAGCGTAGCCCCCGCCACGGCCCAGGTGGAGTGGTACTCGAATTGTATGAATCGTATTGCCTTCGCGGCCAACAGGCTGCGGGCGCCTCGCAATACCGCTAAATCGTGTCCCTCGGCGTCGATTTTCAGAAAGTCGATCGTGCCTCCCGGAAATTCGCGATCCAGCGTGGTGACTTCCACCTCGACGCGCCTGGCCGTGGGCTTGGCGCAGCGCTCAAGCAGCGACGAGCTCAGTCCGGCATCAGGCTCTTCGAAAAACGCGGCGCGGCCGGCGCTGCCGGAGACGGCAACTTGCCGCACGGTGACTCGCGGGCAGCCGGAGAACCGGGTCAGCAGCTTCTCTGCTGCAAGATGGGAAGGGTCGAACACCACGCCCTCAGCAGACGGAGAATGCTCCAGAAAGCTCGCCGTCCAATCGCCCTGATTGCCGCCAATATCGACGAAGGAACGGCAGCCGGGTGCGAGGAGGGAGATGAGCCAGTTTTCGCCATTTTTTGATGCGTCGTCAAAGCCCTGCTGCATATGGAGGCGCACCACGCGTTCGGCCAGGCGGCGAAGAGGCGCTGCAATGGTCAGGCACAAAGGCAGATTGGCGATGCGACGCAGCAGGGTCATAGCAGAATTATCCTAAACGCTTCGTGTGGAGCTGCTGCGCGCGGAGCCGCGAGCCTGCGCACGCACACCCATGCGACTCGGGCCCGTGAAACATCGAAGTGCCCGGGCGCTTCGGTTCCGGGCCCGCGTTGCGCGGCCGGGGCTGCCTGGGCGCTGACCTGAGTGCGGCCGGTAAGCGATGCCGCCGTGTGCCGTCGAGGGGGTTTTAAAAGGAAGGTCGGCGATGAAAGCGACTTACCACTTATTAGAGCCGCGTGGCTATCCAGCCACTCTTTCGCTGGTGGTGCCCATGTACAACGAGGAGGGCGTCGTGGACCTTCTTCGCGCTGAAGTGGACAAGTTTTTGACGGAGGTGAACTGTGAGACGGAGATTGTGCTGGTCAATGATGGCAGTTCCGACCAGACTCTTCCCAGAATTGCCGCCTGGGCCGCGGCTGATCGCCGCATCAAGGTTGTTCACCTTTCCCGAAATTTCGGTCATCAGATTGCCGTTACCGCAGGGCTGGATCACGCGCGCGGCGAGGCCGTGGTCCTGATCGACGCCGACCTCCAGGATCCGTTCTTTGTCATCCATCAGATGATCTGCCGCTACTGTGAGGGCTATGACGTGGTGTACGGCCAGAGAGTGGCGCGCCGCGGTGAATCGGTTCTCAAGCGTTTTACGGCTTGGGCCTTCTATCGCGTCATGTGCGCTTTGGTCTACCGCGATCTCCCCGTCGACGCCGGCGACTTCCGCCTCATATCGCGGCACTGCCTCGGCGGTCTTAAGACCATGCACGAAACCCATCGCTTTTTGCGTGGCATGGTCGCGTGGGTGGGTTTTCCCCAGTGCGCGGTCAAGTACGAGCGCGCCCCTCGCGCCGGCGGCCACACCAAGTATCCTCTCCGCAAAATGATTCTCTTTGCCTGGACCGCGGCGACTTCGTTCTCCACCCTGCCCCTGCAAGTCAGCCTCGTTCTAGGCTTCGTCGTCGGGCTGTTTGGAGTGGAAGAAGCCGTTCGCGCCGCGCTTGCTGTCGCTTTCGGCTGGTACACCGTGCCCGGATGGACATCGCTCATGATTGTCACTTGCGTGATCGGCAGTGCGCTTCTTACCTGCGTCGGTATACTGGGGCAATACATCGGTCGCATTTACGAGCAGTCGAAAGATAGGCCGCTCTACCTGGTTTCGAGAACATTCAATATCGGCCAGGACGAGCACGCTGACAGGGGACCAGCATGATTGGGACGCAGCCGGAGTTTGACCAGCTCTCCGCCACCTACGAGGAACTCCTGAAGGACCCGCTACGCGACTGGTTCAGCGGCGAAACCTCTCGGTACTACGACGTGCGGAAACGCGATTTGCTGCGCGCCTTTTTGCGGCGCCGGAGAATTGACACCAGCGGGCTTGCCTTTCTCGACATGGGCTGCGGCAGAGGCGAGCTGTTGAAATTGCTGTCTGAAGATTTCGGTGAGGTGTTCGGCTGCGACCCGTCGCCCGGCATGCTTGAATCGGGGGAGCTCCATGCCAAGGGCATTCAAACCCGTGTGCAGCACGACCTCCAACGCCTCCCCTTTGAGGATGCCCGGTTCGATTTCGTCACCGCCGTCTGCGCCTACCACCACGTCGTGCCCCATTTTCGCGCCGCTCTCACCGCGGAGGTTCGGCGCGTGTTGCGGCCCGGCGGCTGGTTCGTCATCATCGAGCATAATCCTTACAATCCGGCGACGCGATTGATCGTCAGCCGTTCGCAAGTGGATGCGAACGCCATCTTGCTGCGCCCCTCTGAGACGCGAAAACTCCTGCGCAGTGGCGGCTTTCAGATTGAATCCAGCCAGTATTTCCTTTATCTTCCCGAGCGCTTGTACAGGCAGATGGGAAGCTTGGAATCCGCGCTGCGCGCTGTGCCTCTGGGCGGGCAATACGCGGTCTTCAGCCGGACTGCTGCTGAAGCTGGGGCTTAATCGCATTCCCCATGGCCAAATCTCCGCTCGATCCAATTCCTCCGGCGCCGGCAAACGCAGTTGCCAAAATGAGCGCCCCGAACCAGGTGTTGCGGCAGAAGCGCAGCCTCTCGCTCGCAGGATGGGCTGTACCGCTCATCGCTCTGCCATCCGCCATTCAGGCAGCCGGCTATCTGCGATCGTTGTTCCTGCTTATCACCTTTCGCGGCGAGGTGGAATTTCCTGAAAGCGTCAGTGTCTATGGGTTTCTGTCCGCATATCACACCCACAGGCTCTATCTTCCGCCCCTCGACTTTCCCTGGATTGCCCAGCCTTACGGGCCGCTCCATACCCTGGTTGGAGCCCTGTTCGCGGCGATATTCCATGGCCGGCTTACTCTGTTAGTCGCTTCCATGCGATCGCTCTCTCTGGTCGCCCTCCTGGGTTCGGCAGCCATCGTCGTTCACCTGTGCGCGAGGCTGGAGCAGCGAAAATCGTTTGCTGTAATGGCCGCGATCTTGGCATTGGGATGCTACTGGCTCACTCCCTGGGCTGCCTCCGCGAAGTCTGACCTGCCCTCAGCCTTCCTTTTTCTCGTGGCATTGGCCCTCTACCTGGATGCGGAGGGAAAACGCTGGCCCATCTTCCTGGCCGGCTGCCTCGCCGCGGCCTCGTTCTTTACCAAGCAAAGCACGGCTGCGCTGTTGTTCGCGCTGTTCCTTGACTGCATGTTCGCGCGCAGGATTAAGGCAGCCACAGCCTTCATCGCCGGCGGGCTCGTCCCCTCGATCGTCCTCGTGGGGACACTGTGGATTCGGCGCGAACCATTCATAGCCAACTTTTTCATTATCGGAAACACGCGTCAGAGCTGGGTTACGATCCCCCAGTTGCTCCTTGCCTTTGCGCGCTTGAATCAGCTTGCTGTGATTCCCATCGCCATTGCTTTCCTGGGCGCGGTCCTGTCGTGGAAAGATCGCCGCTATCGCAGCATCCTGCTGGTCACTGCCTTTGCCTGGCTGTTCGCAATCGCGGCGTTGGCCAATGTCGGCGCGAACTACAACTATGTCATCCTGCCTTGGTTTTTGCTTATGCTCTTTGTGCCGGCGGGGCTCCGGCAACTGGAGCAATGGGCCGGGCGCTCGCTGCTCGTTCCCGCCACCCTGTTCCTCCTGGCTGCCATCATCACCATCCATCAGAGATCCCTTTTTTTGCCCAAACCGGCCGGAGCCGTTGATGCCAGCGCTGTCGCCAACCTGACCATGCTCAGCGATTTTCCGTATCTCGAAATGCGCAGCCGCGAGCCGCAGATGCTCGACCCGTTCCTCTACAACTTGCTGGAAAATCGAAAACTGTGGTCGGATGCGCCCATTCGCCAAAGGATCGACGCCGAGCACTACGATCTCCTCTTGCTCTCTGGGAACGATGAAAAGACCGATTCGCTGTTTTTCGTGCCGGCTTTGCGAGGAGCCTCTTACTGGGGAGCCGATGTGCTCAAAGAAATGACGCTCCATTATCGTCCCCTCTGCGCAACTTCACAGCACCTGGCCCTGGTGCCGCGGGATCGTGCCTCTTCCGTGAGCGCGGCCACTCTGACCAACATCCTTCAACAACCTTGCCGGCCCACCAGCCGGCAGCCCGTGGTCGAGCCCGGCAACATCTGATCGTCCGCGCCAATCCGGGCGACGCAGCGTCCGCGAACCGAATCTCATCACCAGAACGCGGCGTATTGAGCCCATCAGGTAGGAAACGCAAGGAGCCTGTTTTGCGTGGCGTCTTTTTTTGTCAACTTCCCCTGGGGCGGGCCGCAGGCGTCGCGGTGTCGAAGGCTGTGCGCATGCTCTGCGACAAATGTTGTGGCGCCACCTATGCTCAGCACGGCGAAGACCGCCAGCTTCTTCACTACGCATGGTTGAGCCCCTCAAAGTTCTACGTTGATGTCGGATGCCATTCTCCTGAGGACCACTCCAATACCTATCTGCTGTATCAAATGGGCTGGAGCGGTCTTTGCGTCGACGCCAACCGGGACCTCTTGATGAAGTTTCGCAAGGTGCGGCCCAGGGATAGGGTCGAGTGCGTCTGCGTAGGAGAAACCCCAGGCGAGGCGACCTTCGTGATCGCCAGTGACCCGAAAGTTTCCCACGTCGCCGGAGGCGCGCTCGTAGATGCGCGGGCCGGCGACGAAGCCAGGCGAATTGCCATCCCGGTCAAGAGCCTGCAGCAGCTTTTTGAGGAGCACAACGTTCCCTCCAGCATCGGATTGCTGTCGATCGATGTGGAAGGAGTGGACTTCGCGGTGCTGCGGTCCTTCGACCTGCGCAGATGGCGCCCCCATCTGATCCTTATCGAGATCCATGACCTGGATCTCGAGAATTGCAGCGCCAACGAGGTTGTCAGCTTTCTGCGCAGCGCTGGTTATCGGTTGGTCGGTTACAACACCTACAATGCACTGTTTCTTGATGCCGAGGGTCCCACACGTTGATTGCCGAAGTAGCTGGCACCAAAGGGAGAAGAAGGACTCTCGATGTTCAAGCAAATTGCCGCTCGATTTGACGCCGTGCGCGGCCGGCCCCTGGTCCACTTGCTGTTGTGGCAATTGGGATTCGCCCAAGGCGAAACCCAAACCACCAGTTCCGAACGCGACTGCCTGGCTCGTCACGCCAGCGGCAAGAAGATGCTGGCCGAGGTGGGCGTATTTCACGGAGTGACCACGCGACGCCTGCGCAGCGCCATGGACCCCGGCGGAGTTTTGTTTGCGGTCGATCCCTACCCCAAGCAAAGGCTCGGATTCAGCGCCCAGCGCATGGTGGCGCGCCGCGAGGTGGCAAGGGTCAAAACCGGGACCATTGAGTGGCTGCGCATGACCGGAGCCGATGCGGCAAAGACGCTCTACGCGAAGGCCGCCACTCCGCGATTCGACTTTGTGTTCATCGACGGGGACCACAGTTGGGACGGAATCATGGGCGATTGGGAAGGATGGCGCAAGCTCATCGCGCCGGAAGGAATCATCGCCTTTCACGACAGCCGGTCTACGCCGTCACGAGCGATCGAGGACGCAGGCAGCGTGCGCTTCATGAATCAGGTGATCGCCCGCGATCCCGATTTTCAAATTGTCGATACCGTCGACTCGCTGACGGTTCTGAAGCGGCGTGCTCTGAACGCCGACCGCCGGGAGTGAAATAACGGAGTTTTGCCAATGTCCCTCGAGACGAATCTTCAGGCCATGGAACGCGCGCGCGAAGCTTACTGGTTGCGCTATCGGGTCACATCGCCTCTCAAGCTGCAATGGCGGGCGCTGGCCGTGCGCCACTCCTTCCACATCCTGCCCGGCGAAAGAATCCTGGAACTGGGCGCGGGCACCGGGCTCTGGACCGAATATTTAACGTCCGTCCTGCGCGGCCAGAACCCTATTACTGCCGTGGTCTTCAATGAGTCCTACCTTCAGTCGGCCAAGAAACTCCCCAATGTGGAGTTTGTCCAGATCAAGGACCTGCGCAGCGACCTGCCGGCAGAAAGCTTTGACTTTGTCGTCGGCAACGCCATCCTTTGTCATGACCTTTACCCGCAGAATCTTCAAGCCGTCTATCGCCTCCTGAAGCCCGGCGGGCAGATTCTGTTCTTCGAAGCCAATTACTGGAACCCGCAGGTATTTCTGAAGTCCAACATCCGCCCCGTGGGCCGCTGGGCCGGCCATGCAGAGTGCCAGGTGGGCATGCGCAAATATCTCCTGATGAAGGTGGCCTCCCAGCAGGGCTTTGTCGCCATCGACATCATTCCGTACGACATTATTCATGGGCGCACCCCGGCTTTCTTCCTGCGCACGCTCAAGTCGCTGGCCTATGTCCTGGAACACGCCCCGGCGGTGAAGGAACTATGCGGCACGTTATACATCTGGGCGCGGAAGCCCGGCGACGAGGAAGCTCGCCGGCCCCGCGTGTCGCTTGCCGAACATGAGGCCCTCTTCGGTTCCACATCGTTCGTCGTCCCCTGCCACAACGAAGAGATGAACATCGGACCGCTTACCGAGGCCATCCTGCGCTTCTATGGCCCCTACGTACACGAGATTCTCATCGTCAACGACAACAGCCGCGACGGGACGGCGGAGGCGACGCGCGCGATTGCCGCCCAAGAGCCGCGCGTGAAGCTGGTCGACCGCAAGCCGCCCAACGGCGTGGGCCGCGCCCTGCGGGACGGCATCGCCGCAGCGACAGGCCGCTACATCCTTACCATGGACTGCGATTTCGTTCAGATTCTCCCCGAGTTCCGGGACCTCTTTGACGCCGTGGCTGGCGGCCACGATGGCGCGATTGGCAGCCGCTTTTCGCAGGAGTCGCTCCTGATCAATTACCCCTTCATGAAGATCGTCTGCAACCGCGCATTCCATCTGTTGGTCAACCTGCTCCTGCCGGGGCATGTGCGCGACATTTCGAACAATCTCAAGCTTTACCGTGCCGAGATCTTCAAGACTCTTGAAATCAATCAGCCAGGCTTTGCCGCCAACGCCGAGACCGGCCTCAAGCCCCTGCTGAGGGGCCATGACATTCGTGAAGTTCCCATCTCATGGATCGATCGCACCGTTGACATGGGCGTTTCTTCGTTTCGGACTCTGCGCGTCGCACCCGGATATGCGAGCGCGCTAATCCAGGTTGTACTGCAGGCGTGGGGCGACAAGCGCAAGCTGGCACGGGCCGGTGAGGGAGCCTGAGGCGGCTCTTCCTCGCATGTTGCGATGGCTTGGTGACGCTTGTCGCGGGAATACCTGATGCCGCACGATGATACTGTGATGAAGGCCATGACCGAGAAGGGCGGGGCGGTGTTCATCTCGTTTTACCAGGATCTTTGCGACCAGACCAGTTGCGAGGCCTCCACCGGACCAGGCTGGCGGGACCTGTTGCAATGGGATCGCGGGCACTTCACTGTGCATGGCTTCGAGATTGTTGCCCGATTCATATGGCCGGGCATTGTCTCCGGCCAGGAAGTCCGATGAAAGTACTCATCTCAGGGATTTGCGGATTTGCGGGCAGCCACATCGCGCGCTTCCTGCTCGAAGCGCATGAAGGCGTCACCGTTTTTGGCATTGACAGCCTGGCGCGCGCGGGGAGCGAGATCAACCGGCCGGAGCTGAAGCGGCTGGGCATCGCGGTGTTCCATGGCGACGTGCGCGCGGCCAGCGACCTGGAAACGCTGCCCGCCGCCGACTGGGTGATCGACGCCGCGGCGCAGCCCAGCGTTCTGGCCGGCCGCGACGGCAAAACCAGCTCGCGGCAACTTCTGGAGCACAACCTGCTGGGCACCATCAATCTGCTGGAGTATTGCCGCGCTGCGCGCGCCGGCCTGATTCTGCTCAGCACCAGCCGCGTCTATTCCATTCCGGCGCTCGCCGCGCTGCCGCTGCGCGAAGAGTCGTCGGCTTTCGAGCTTGATTCAGCGCAACTGCTGCCCAAAGGCGTCGGGCTTGAGGGTGTGCGCGAGGAGTTCAGCACCGAGGCGCCCATCTCGCTCTACGGCGCCACCAAGCTGGCCAGCGAGCGGCTGGCGCAGGAGTACGCCGCGGGCCTGGGCGTGCCCTTGTGGATCAATCGCTGTGGGGTGCTGACCGGGGCGGGGCAATTCGGCACCGCCGAGCAGGGCATCTTTTCGTACTGGATCCATGCGCATCACGCGCGGCGGCCGTTGAAGTATCTTGGCTTCGGCGGCCACGGCTTCCAGGTGCGCGACGCATTGCATCCCCGCGATTTGGCGGAGATGGTGAATTACCAGATGTACACCCTGGACAAGGGCCGGCTCTTCAATCTTTCCGGCGGCCGCGCCAACTCGATGTCGCTCAGGCAACTCACCCGCTGGTGTGACGAGCGTTTCGGGGCGCATCAGGCGGTTGAAGACGGCGCCGAACGCCCCTATGACGTTCCCTGGCTGATTCTCGATTCGGGCAACGCGGCGGCGGAAACGGGCTGGAGAGCCAGGATCGGCTTGCAGGAGATTCTGGAAGAAATCGCCGCACACGCCCAAATGCACCCAGACTGGCTGGAAAGGAGCGGAGCATGAATACGTGGCAGCTGGTGCGTTGGCTCGTGCCGGCGCCCTTGAAGGAGAAGCTGGGCGTCGAGACTGTCAAGGCAATGCGCCCGCCCATGATGTTTCCCACCTACTCAGCCGACGTGGTGCGCGAGCTGGAAGCGACTCGCGATTACGCGCGCTACGCAACCCTTGCGCTGGCCATTCAGCGGCTGGAAAGCGACGAGATCAGCGGCGCATTTGCGGAGCTGGGCGTTCACCAGGGCGCTACCAGCCGGTTCATCCACCGGCAGGCACCCAGCCGCCGTCTCTATCTCTTTGACACTTTCAAGGGCTTTCCCCCTGAATCACTGGAACAGAAGCGGGATGATCGCTTTAGAGACACTTCGCAGGAGGCGGTGGCGGAGTTCGTTGGAGAAGGGCCCAACGTGATCCTGCGCGCGGGCTCCTTCCCGCAGACGGCAGCGGGTTTGGAAGAGGAGCGGTTTGCGCTGGTCATGCTGGATTTCGACCTGTACAAATCGGCGGTCGACGCGTTTCATTTTTTCTATCCACGACTGGTGCCGGGAGGGTATTTCTTCCTGCACGATTTCAACAGCCCCGAGTCGAATTACGGAATTTCGCGCGCAGCCAATGAGTTTCTCCAGGACAAACCGGAACGGCTGGTGGAAATCCCGGATATCTGGGGGTCGGCCGTCTTCAGGAAGCACTGAACACGTGCAAGGCGGCGAACGAGTGGCACGAGATTTCAGTGGCGCAAGGAGGGTCGCATGAAAAGCCCCGCACCGGCGGCTGACGGAGCCAGCCTGAAACTGCTTTCGGTGGTGATCCCGGCACGCGATGAAGAGGGTTGCATCGCCTCCACGGTGGAGCACCTGCACGTGGAATTGCGCCTGAATAGCGTCCCCCACGAGATCATCGTGGTCGACGATGGCAGCAGCGACCGCACCGCGGACATCGTCAGCGGGCTGCGCGAGCGCATTCCGGAAGCGCGCCTGCTGGCTAAAGAGCCTCCGCACGGCTACGGACACGCGGTTGCGACCGGGCTGATGCAGATGAACGGCGATGCCGCCGTGGTGATGATGGCCGACGAGTCAGACGATTGCCGCGACGTGGTTCGCTACTGGCAAAAACTGAACGAGGGATGGGATGCCGTCTTCGGCTCGCGCTTCATGAAAGGCGGCGGCGTCATCGATTATCCCTGGCTCAAGCTGCGCCTGAACCGGCTGGCTAATTTCTTCATCCGCGTGCTCTTCCATGTTTCGCTCAACGACACCACCAATGCCTTCAAGGCCTACCGGCGCACGGTGATCGAGGGCTGCAAGCCCATGCTCTCAGCGCACTTTAATCTCACCGTCGAGCTGCCGCTGAAAACCATCATTCGCGGCTATTCATGGACCTCCATTCCCATCACCTGGCGCAACCGCCGCACCGGCGTGGCCAAGTTCAAGATCCAGGAGATGGGCAGCCGCTACCTGTTTATCTGTCTCTATCTCTGGCTCGAAAGGCATCTGAGCCGCGGTGACTACAAGAAGCAAACTATCGAGGTAATCCAGCAGCATAATGAGCAATCTTCCGCAATCTAGCTCCGACTTGCAGCAGATTTACCGGCTCCGTTTTGCCAACGCAGGCGAGTACCGCCGGCGCGTTTGGCGGGAGTTGAACTCGCGCTTCTTCTCGGCTTGGATATCCCCTGGTGCCACAGTCCTTGATCTGGGATGTGGTTATTGCGAATTCATCAACGAGGTTCGCGCCGGAAAGAAGTATGGCATGGATCTGAACCCGGACTCTGTCCACCGTGCTGCCACAGACGTGTCCATCGTTGAGCAGGATTGTTCGCAACCGTGGGGAATTGACGCAAGCACGCTCGACGTGGTCTTCACGAGTAATTTTTTTGAGCATCTGCCAACCAAGAATCACTTAGAGAAGACCCTGGAACGGG